>Ga0129309_1000139_pt1 | contig 65364 bp, 61 predicted proteins | sample L1105metagenome_FD_94439 | JGI IMG/M metagenome (GOLD analysis project Ga0129309, IMG submission 94439) | Ring-tailed lemur group fecal microbial communities from Wisconsin, USA - L1105 metagenome | ecosystem: Host-associated > Mammals > Digestive system > Large intestine > Fecal | place: USA...
AATTCTGCAGGGGATATGGAAGCCCATCCGTGCTTAATGAGGTTTCTCACGAATTTAGCACGGCTATGCGCTTCGAAAAGTGCAAACGGTCCCCGTAAGAATTCATTCCGGCCGGATTCCCCCTCCACGACAACCTATCCACGGGGACGGAAGACTCAGACAGCCCCCCTCACCACACCGGACATGGTCCGTTCCGGACGCGTCCTCCCAACCTCAGTTAAATCTCTATTTTACCGTCTCATGCTGATCCAGCGGTTTTACATGGATATTGCTTCTGTATTCCGTCTCGGCCCAGTTGATGGTTTCTGCAATATAGGCCTCAGGATTCAGGGTCACCCCGTCAAGCATAAAATCTTTGAACTTCTGGTAACCGGCTCTGTCGATAAGATGTCCGCCGTGAAGGTAGACCGGTTTTCCGCCCAGAACCCATTCGGAGAATTTGGGCCAGTTGCTCATGATTGCCAGTACGCTGTCTTCGGTCAGCCAGTTGGCAAACATTTTACCCATTCTGGGATACTGCTTGCCTGTTCTTCCTCCGATCACAATCTTATAAAAGTCTTTGTCCGGCCGTCTCCATGCACCGGCGGGACAGGCGATGACGCATTCTCCGCAGCCTACACAGCAGCAAGGGTCTTTGTCAACCTTTCCTTTATCATTCAGTGAAAGGACGCGAGTTGCGGCTCCTTTGCATTTATCGACACAGGCGCCGCAGCCAATACACCGGTCGATATTGTAGATCGGCTTTGTGCAGCCGATAATGCCGAAATCCTGGAAATGCCCTTTGGCACAGTCGTTGGGGCAGCCTGCTATGGATACCTTGATATGGTATGGGTTGGGATAGACTAATTTTTCAATTTTATGGGCCATTTCCTGCGTATTGACATTGCCCTTAATGCAATGGATACCGCCGATACAGGCCATAATGTTTCTCGGCCCGATAAAAGGGTAGCCGTTGGAGGTGTCCATCTTCACGTCGCACATATCGCGTTCGATTGCGTCCAGGTAAGGACGAATGTATTCATTTACCGCCGGAATATTTTCGGCTTTGATGCCCGGCACATTTAAGGTCTGCCGCATTCCCAGATGGAATGAGCCGTTGCCCCAGGTATTACATATGTAGCTTACAAGCTCAAGCCATTTCGCGTCGATCACCGCTCCCGGCACGCGAAGCTGCAGCATGAATTCTCCTGCAACCTTGGACTGGCGGAAACAGTTATTTCTTAATTTACCTATATTTATATCGCTCACAGCAATTTACCTCCTAATCTACCAGTTTTTTTCCGACCGTATAATTAAATACAGGCCCGTCCAGACAGACATAAGTTTCGTCAATTCTGCAATGTCCGCATTTGCCGATGGCGCAGGACATTTTCCTCTCAAAGGACATCCAGATTTTATCCTCGGGAACCTGATGTTCCAGAAGGCTTTTTGCTGCAAATTTCATCATAACCGGAGGCCCTACCACAAGACATTCATAATTGCCGCCAAATGAGCTAAAGGGGATCTCCTTTACAAATTCAGTGACCATTCCCTTATTCCAGCCAGGATAGTCCTCATTGTCCAGAGTGCAGATGACATGGAAATGACCTGCCTGTTTCCACTGTTCCAGTTCATCGGTAAACAAAATACTCTGTGAATTTTTAAAGCCCAGGATTAAATAGATTTCTTTTGCATAGCCGGGCTCCGAATATAGCTGGTTAATCAGGCTCTTGACCGGTGATACTCCGGTTCCTCCGGCTATGATAACAACATTCTTTCCTTTCAGCTGTTCGGTGGGCCAGCCGTTACCGTAACATCCTCTGATAAAAATATTACTGCCTTTTTTCAGGTTGAAAAGTTCATCCGTCACCTTTCCGACCTTTCGGATTGTAAAGTCGGCGTATCCGTCGCCAAAACCGCTGATGGAGATGGGAGCTTCACCGATTTTAGGCAGGGAGAGCTGCATGAATTGTCCGTGTCTGATGGGAAGTTCATTTTCGACCCGGAAGGTCCACTCCGCATCCGTCTGTTTTAATATATCGATGATTTTATGTGCCTGTGGCTTTACCGGATTATTGAGCATGGCTAACTTCCTCCTCTTGCTTTATTTCTTTAATTGCCTTTGACAGCTTATTCAGCGTTTCGGGATATCCGATCAACTGCGGACACCTTGCCGAACACCTGCCGCAGCCCACACACATCGGGCCGGTATGAAATCTCGCGTTATGTCCGTATACTTTATGTAATATCTTATAGCGGTATTTTTCGGAAATTTTATGACGGAAACAGGCGCCTCCGGCCATGCGGTCAAAGCCGTCCACCATACAGGAGGAGCAGGTTCTCCTTCTTTCTCCGGCCTTTCCGTTCTGTGTATAAATAATATCGGTGGTTTCAAAACAGGTACAGGTGCTGCAGGCCACGGTACAGGCTCCGCAGGCAATACATCTGGCGTCGAATTCATCCCACATCGGATGGGACTTCAGTTTGTTTGCCAGATCGAGGTTATCAATCACCGGAAAATCAACCTTTAATTTATTTTCTGCCGGAAAGGTGATTTCATAATCTGTCTCCCCGCATCCGTCAAAATATTTGCTGAAGCAGTCATCCTTTACCTCGATGTACGCTCCGTCCTCACCAAAAGAAAATGCGATGGAGTGCATATCCGTGACGTTGGAGCCCGTGCTGCAGCAGAAACAGCCGTCAAATTGTTCCTGACATTCAATCAGCGCAAACTTTACCTTTTCCCTTCTCCTTTGATAAAAAGGATCGGCAATGCCGCCGTTCTCATAGTAAATCTGATCCTGAATCTTTATTGCATTGATATCGCAGGCCCTTCCAAAAACGAGCAGATCCCTAGAGTCCTCAAGCTTGCTCTCCCTGAATTCATCATCGGTAAAATAGAATAAAGTCTGGGTAATCGGAGTGATCACCTCTTTCATTGCATAGGTAGATCTCTCGCGGAACTCTATCTCCTCGTACCGCTCAACCTCCCGATAGAGGATGGAATCTTGTCCCGAATATCTCCCTCCGGAGGGGATTCTGACAGGCGCATAAATAGCGTACTTTTCTTTCAGGACGGCAAAAAGTTTATTTATGTCTGCTATTGTAAGCTGATAGGTTTTTGGGCTTCTCATTTTTTTACTTCCTTTCCTGTTTTTGCCCTGCGGGCTGGCTGCTATGGCTGACCGTACCAGTGAACAGAAAAATGATGAAACATGATAACTATTCTGTTACTGTTCTGTGCATCGCGAAGCATGTTGCTGGTCACAGAACTGCGTTTTACAGCAGGGCTGTGAACAGTAACGCTATTCTATGTAAGTCTATTATAAAGCTTGCCCTGCCATTCGTAAAATGCTAAACTTGTTATAAACTCATAGCATAATATCTATGTATTACAGGGAGCGGACAAAGGAGAAAAGATTATGACGATCCGGGATTTTGAGATTTTTATTGCCGTGGCCGAAACGGGTCAGATGGGGGTAGCCTCCAGAAAGCTGTATATCACACAGCCCACGGTCAGCCATGCCATTATGCAGATAGAAAAAGAATATCACGTTAAATTATTTGAGCGGCTTTCCAAAAAGCTTTACATAACGGAAACAGGCAGGGAATTTCTGGAATATGCCAGACATATTACTGCCACCTATCATGAGATGGAGCAATTTCTGTATCATGCATCGAGCCAGCAGTGCATTCATATAGGGGCATCCCTTACGGTAGGCAGCTTTTTTCTCAGCGATATCATCACCGGATATGAGGCGGAAAACCCGAATGTGAATATCCGGGTTTATATTGATAACTCTATGAACATCATCCGGAAAATTTCAGAGGGGACTCTGGATGTTGCCGTGATTGAGGGGAACGTAAAGACGAAGGATGTGATATTTAAAGATATTTTTGAGGATGAGATGGTCCTTATCTGCGGGAAAACCCATCCGTTTGCGGGCAGGTCCTCCATAAACCTGACGGATTTGGCGGGGAAGGCTTTTGTACTGAGGGAAGAAGGTTCCGGTACGAGAGAATTTCTTACCGATCTCACCGAGAACAGAGGGATTCCGATTGTAGAAAAATGGATCTGCCACAGTTCTGATTCCATTATTAATATCGTTGCCTCAGGTCAGGGAGTCTCTATATTGTCAAAGTCATTGTTAAGACACCATGATGAGGTTAACCAGATTGCAATCAATGATTTCCCTTTGAAAAGAAGCTTTAAAATCGTTTACCACAAGGATAAATTTCTTTCCACGGGATTAAGAAAACTGATTGCCGGCATTGAGAATAAGTTTCACAGTAATACCTGGTAAAACGATAACCTGCACGCTCCGCATACAGGTCACCGTCATCAATGATAACCTGCACGCTGAGCGCACAGGTCACCGCCTTCACATTGAAGGCGGTGGAAAAATTAATGTTTCAGGCCATACGGGCTTTCCCTGCGTCTGCCTGTATACCGTAGACTACGCGTGCAGTCACGGCAATAAGTACGACGGCCGCGCCCATAATGGACTTGCTTCCCGGAGCCTCTCCGAGAAAAAGAAATACCCAGACCGGATTCATGACCGGATCAATGATGGGAAGGAGAACCGTCTCGAGAGCGGAGAGTCCGGTGCTGGCGGCGGCGTAGAGCGTGTAGGTCAGCGCGCACAAAATACCGGCCAGCAGCAGGAAGAAAAATCCGCTGGTATCTAAAGGCCCGGCTGTCGCAATAAACGGAATACCGACGATACCGGACAGAAGGTTGCCGAAAAACATACAGAGTTTAGGATCGCCGTCCTTTTCCAGACGCAGGAAAATAGAGATTCCGGCAAAGGAGATGCCGTTAAACACAGCGATGATCTTGCCTGCGGTACTGCCTCCGCCGGCTTCGTCTGTAAAGAAGAGGAACATTCCGCCGAATATAAAGACAATGCTGATAAGATCGGCTTTCGTGATACGCTCCTTTAAAAAAATCCAGGCCAGCACCGCAACATAGACAGGGGCGGTGTATTGCATCATGATAGCGATGGCTGAGGTCGCCAGCTTGGTTGATATGATAAAACAGTAGTTAAAAATCGTATAGCAGACAGCCCCTCCGATCACGTTCCGGCTGATATGAAGACTTTTGCCTTTCACCACCATGGGAAGCAGCAGAACCACGGAGATTATGCTGCGCCCGGCCGCGATCGCGTAAGGGCTCCAGGTGATCATTTTGATGTTCCATCCGGCCAGACTCCATAACAGAGCAATACCGCAGGTCAGTATAATGGCTTTCTTGTGACTCATGATGTTGTATTCCCTTCTTTCATGTACTTTATTACTCCGGTATAATTTCGTCATCTTTATAATGCGCAATGCCCCATCCGGTGAAACCGCAGATTAATCCCATCAGAGGAGTCAGATAGCATAAAAAGATGTAAGGCAGATATTCTGTAAAAGAAACGCCGATAGTCCCTACGATATAAAGCGCCGTCGAACTCCACGGGATCATGGTTCCCCCGATGGTATTGCAGTCTTCCATAAGGCGCGACAGGTTTTCCGGTTTTAAGCGTTTTTCTTTGTAGATATCCAGCATTGTGGACTGCAGCATAACATCCGCAAAGTAATGGGAGCCGGAAAGCATCTGTGAGATGTATCCGATAATTTCCGATATCAGAATCAAACTTCCTGTGGAGCGGATTAGTTTGGCAAGCTGTTTTACAATTACGTGGATAACTCCCATTTCCTTCATCATGCCGCCGATACCGACACAGAATATAATGGTCATCGAGGTGCTGAGCATGCTGGTGATTCCGCCGCGGTTAAGTAAAGATGTAAGGAAAGCATTATCAAATTCCCTGTTGAAACCGTTATAAAGACAGTTAAATGCTGCTGCAGACGGAGAACCCTGGTAAAATATGGCGACGAGAATGCCTGTCAGGGAACCGGCCAGCAGAGCCATGGTCGGATTTTTGCGCATAAGAAGCAGAACAAGCACAACGATAATTGGGAACAGGACCGGAAGCCCCAGTTTAAAAGTCGAGGCGATACCCTCCTGGGTCGCCTGGATCAATGAGGCATCTAATACGCTGCTCTGCGAAATGCGGAGACCAAGAACGGAAAAGAGTGCCAGGGTAACGGCGTAGGATGGTCCGGTGGTGTACATCATATGCTTAATATGAGTGCTGAGAGGAGCGCCGACGATGGCAGCCGTAAAATTAGTAGTGTCGGACAGAGGAGAGATTTTATCGCCGAACCAGGCGCCGCAGATGGCTGCTCCCGCCGTCATTCCGGCCGGAATTCCAAGACCGGCCCCAATACCGATTAAGGCCACACCCATGGTTCCGAGCGTTCCCCAGGAAGTGCCTGTGGCTACAGAAACCACGGAGCAGAGAAGCAGGGATGTGGGAAGAAAAAACTTTGCGCTCATGATATTCATTCCGTGATAAATGATGGCCGGTACGGTACCCGAAGCCATCCAAGTCCCTGTTAACCCTCCGATTGCAAAGATAATGAACAGTGTTGTCAGAATGCCGGAAAGATTCTCTGCGGCTTTTTTCTCAAGGTGATTGTAGCTGATGCCCAGCGGGGCTGCAAGAGCGGTCATGAGAAGCCAGTTAAGGAACATAACCACGTTTAATGAAGCGCCGAAGAGCTTCATGCCTGAAAAAGTGCTTGCCGCCAATGCGATTAGAACAAAGGCAGAATATCCAAAAGACGGTGTTTTAAAAGTTTTGCTGTTATCCATTTGTGTATACCCCCTGTATAAGTAAATGATTTATGACCGGCACTGCCCGATGAAGTCGGCAAAGAGGCAGAGCGATTCGTCTGATTTTGTGAGAAGCATTTCGGGATGCCATTGTATGCCTAAAATCTTTTGTCCCGGAACACAAAGGCCTTCTGCGATTCCATCTGCAGACCGGGCGCAGATCTCTACGCCTTTTCCGCATTCTTTTACGGATTGGTGGTGGATGCTGTTGACATCCAGAACAGTCCGGCCGTATATCCTGTGCAGCGGAGAGCCTTCGTCCAGCGTGACCGAATGGACGGCGTCACCGCGGATATAGGTATAGGAGTGGCCGCCGCAGCCGGGGCACTGGGAAGGAATATCCTGATACAGTGTACCGCCCAATGCCACATTAATGAGCTGCATCCCCCGGCAAATTCCGAGAAGGGGTTTTCCCTGACGGATGGCTTCGCGGATTAATTCGATGTGGGTCCGGTCCATGTCAAGATCAAAGATACCGCAGCCGGGATGGGGCATTTCACCGTAGAGTATAGGGGCTGCATCGAGGCCTCCTGTAATAATGATTCCATCACACAGTTTGACATACTGGCGTATTTCGTCCGGGCTGCATACAGGCGGAACCGGTACGGAAAGACCGCCGGCCTTCTTAACCGCTCCGATATAATCGCCATTGACAATCACTCTTTCCATTCCGGTGAGATTGGAGCCTTCTAAAAACATTCTGCCTGTTGAAAGCCCTATAACGGGTAGATCATTCATAATAAATTCCTCCATTTGTAATTTGGTAGTAATAAACGCGTTTGTCTTTATTAAGAGCAAACGGCGTGCCAAAAATCAAAATACAGGGAAAATAAAAAGGGGAAAAGTGTTGGAAGTGTCTATTTACAATGGAAAAATATGGATAAAAATAAAATATGCCGATACTTTTCCGTATCGGCATGATTGATAATAAGAACCGCATAAAGGAATAAATGGTGTTAAAAAACTATAATTACACAATTTATTCACTATTTATTGCGGAATAACTGGAAGCGCACTCCAGAAATGCAGTACCTGCTTCTGTAAGGCAGATGCCGCCACGCCCCCTGTTTCTGACAATATAGCCGGATTCCTGCAATTTACTTAAAATGCGTTCCATTCTGTTTTCACTGATGGAAATCCCTCTCTCTTTCAGCTCCAGCAGAAGACTTGTCCGCCCGGAGGTCTGTTCCGCCCGGCTGCGGGAGTAAATCAGAGTCATAATCTGATTAGGCAGTTCATGGGCTGTCCGGCAGTTCGCAGTGGAACTGATGCTGCCATTCTCCATGTCTGTCGGAAGGCATTCCAGATTTTCCATCAGCTTATAATATTCGGCAGCATTTTTTAATTCGCGTACATTGCCCGGCCAGGAGTAGTTGAGCAGCTGTTTCCGGACAGAAACGTCCAGCATACTTTCGTCGATTCCGCCCAGACGGCAGAAAAGGGGGATGATATCGGCTTTTCTTGCTGCCAGCGGGGGAAGGCAGAGCGGAAAAACGTTCAGGCGGAAAAAGAGGTCTTCGCGAAAACGTTTTTCGTGTATCATTTCTCTCAGGTTACAGTTTGTGGCGGCGAGGACACGGACATTAATGCTGATGACGCTGCCTCCGCCGACCCGGACAATCTGCTGCTCCTGGAGAACGCGCAGAAGCCTGGACTGGAGCGTGTAAGGCATATCGCCAATCTCATCCAGAAAGATAGTGCCCTCATCCGCCTGCTCAAAGAGTCCCATGCGGCCCCCGCGCTTTGCACCGGTAAAGGCGCCTTCCTCGTAACCGAAAAGCTCGCTTTCCAGCAGGCTTTCGGGGAGCGCGGCGCAGTTGACGGCTACAAAGGGTTTATTTTTCCGCGGGGAGTAATTATGGATGGCCTGGGCAAACAGTTCTTTGCCGGTGCCGGTTTCACCTGTTATTAAAATTACGTTATCGCTTTCCGCCACTTTTTTCGCCAGAGCGATGCAGCGCTCCATGTGCGGATCGCGATATATGATATCGTCAAAATGGTATCGGGCGAAAAGTCCCTGGCTTTTCAGCTTGCGGCTCAGCTCGCTGCCGTTTTTCCGTATCTGCGATGCGGAATCAAAGGTAAGACAGTAGCCTGAAATCTGTCCCATTGTATAGAACGGATTCCGCTTTACCATAAATGGCTTGCCGTTCAGGCTGATAAGATCATCGGAAAAGTCGGGGGAAGCCATCTTCTGCGCATGCACGGCAGGAAAACAGGAGGACAGTGCCATCTGAAAGAGAGGGCGTTTCTCCATGATATGCTCGGCTTCCGTATTCCAGTAACTGATATGAAATTCAGCGTCGGTAACAATAATCCCGGAGTTCTGCAGACTCAGGATCTGGGTCAGGGTTTCGCTGAGCACGTAACTTTGTATATACCGTTTTTTAATTCCGGTATGTAACTCGAGCGTACTGTCCGCATACCGGAGAAGGGCCTGGCTGAAGGAACCGGAACTCAGATTCAGGAGCGGCAGCATATCTAAAAACGTCTGCATATCAAGGCGCCGGTTTCCTATGTCGATGATATTGGGAATGGATTCCGGAACACGGTGCCGTTCGCCCGGGGTGACGGCAAAACAGATGTCTGCCAGATTATCCGTTTTCTGAAGATAGGGTAACAGGTTCAGGTGGGTAACGCCTAATTGGTAGAGCATGGAGACGGTTTCACTGGTGGTCTCGGGTGAATCGTTAACTACCAGAACGCGGTTTCCTTTAGGTATGTCATAGAGACGGTAAATGGCGTCTTCCGATACCGTACGGGTAACGAGGACCACCTTTTTGGGGTCGGAAATATGGTGCTGCAATTCCTGCATGGTGCCGGGACGCATTATCAGGAAAACATCGCTTATCAATTGATCTCCGGCTCTCAGTTCATTGGTGTAAACGGTGCTTATTTCTACGGTGCCGCCAAATACAAGACGCAAGTCCCGGGTCAGGTTGCTTATTAACGCGGAGGAAACATGTGACGTAAATGTAAAAGTGATTTTCTTCTTTTTCATGGGAACATTCCTTTAGGTTTAGGTTTAGGTGAAAGGTTGATTTTATCCGTATGTATTGAACTCAGTATAGCCGAAAAGGACGGACGAATCAATGTGAAAAGTTTCTAACGCTTGCAACTGATTAGTGCATGCATTATACTAGAGTGTGTCTGCAAATTCATTCCCATCATCTGCACGCTCTAAACAGTAACGGCAGAAGGATGCGTGGTAACTTAAAAGGAGAGTAATATTAATGAGAATTAAGTGGGCGGCAATTGCAGCCGCAATTATGTTAACAAGTTCGGCCCAGACGGTTTTTGCCGGAGATACCGTTTATGTAAACTGTGACGTATTGAGATGCCGTTCATCAGAAGAAATTAAAGACGGCAATATTGTAACGAATTTCTATTATGGAGATAAGCTGGAGCGGGTCGGTTCCGACGGCGAATGGACCGCAGTGCTTGTGAACGGACAGAAGCGCTATGTTGCATCGGCCTACCTGAGTACGGCACAGCCGGTTAAGAAGGCGGCTGCACAGAATACATCGGGACAGAGCGGCGCGGCGGCTTCGGGAAACTCTGATTCCGCCGTATCAGGTACGGAGGTCGGTTTGTCCGCAAACTATAAGTATGCCGAGTTTTCCAAGATTAACAGTGGAAAAGCGATTCTGTACAAGAGTACCGCCGCTTCCAGAAAGAATAAGACGGTCTGCGTCAATGCGGGCCACGGGACAAAGGGAGGAAGCAGCGTCAAGACGCTGTGCCATCCGGACGGAACGCCCAAGGTGACTGGCGGAACCACCGGCGCCGGAGCGACTACGGCGGTTGCGGTTTCCGGCGGAATGACGTTTGCCGACGGTACCGCGGAGAGCAAAGTGACGCTTCAGATGGCGAAGATTTTGAAGGACCGTCTGCTGGCGGAAGGGTACGATGTCCTGATGATACGTGAATCGGACGACGTCCAGCTTGATAATATTGCCAGGACCGTAATTGCCAATAATAATGCGGACTGCCATATCGCACTGCACTGGGATTCCACCAGCAGCAACAAGGGCTGCTTTTATATGAGCGTTCCAAACAATGCCTCTTACAGGGCCATGGAGCCGGTGGCGTCCAACTGGCAGCAGCATAATAAGCTGGGGGATTCCCTGATAACCGGTCTGAAAAACGCCGGAAATAAAATTTTCTCCGGCGGCAGCATGGAGATGGATCTGACACAGACCTCCTTCTCCACCATCCCGAGTATTGATATTGAGCTGGGAGATAAGGCGTCAAGCCATTCGACGGAAACCCTGAACCAGCTTGGAGACGGGCTGACAGCAGGAATTAATGCATTTTTTGGTTTTTAACGCAGGAAGCGCTGTTTCCTTTCATAAATCGTGGTATTTATGGCAGAAACAGCGTTTTTTTCAGTATTTCCTGTTAACAGGCCGTTAAAAAACCTTGGATTGTACGGAGATTTGTACAAAATGCTTAATTTTGTTGGATTTTACAACTAAATTTCTTTGCAATTGATATTGCATTTTTTAACCTGAAGTACCATAATATGGGGAAGCGAAGAAGTTGAGGGCCTTTTCCGGGAATCCGATTACAGGAAACCGGCATTGGCCTTTTGTAATTTACGGTGACAGGCCCCTGGGGGCATCCGGCCGCCGGTTACTGAAACATCTTCACAAATACTATTATAGGGGAGGGATATAAGACGGACACACTTTCAAAGGCCCTGATGGAAGAATTGAATGCCAAAGTCGTATTCACAATACCCGTATTCGGCGGAATCCCAGTATACGAGTCGGTTGTGGCGACATGGTTCATTATGGCGGTTCTTGTTCTTCTTTCCATCATCTTTGTAAGAAACCTGAAGGTGGAAAAGCCGGGGAAACTCCAGTTGTTTCTGGAAACTTCCATTGGTTTTCTGAGGGATTTCTTCCTGGATCTGGTCGGGGAAGAAGGGAAAGGTTACATTCCGTATCTGATTTCGACGGCGCTCTTTATCGGCGTTGCCAATCTGATTGGCATAGCGGGTATCACACCGCCCACGAAGGATTTGAATGTGACGGCCGCGCTGGCAGTGATCAGCATTGCGGTAATTGAATATGCCGGATTTCATAAGAAAGGCATGAAGGGATTCATTAAGAGTTTTGCAGAACCGGTGGCGTTTATACTGCCAATCAACATTATGGAGATTGCCATCCGTCCCGTGTCTCTGTGCATGCGGCTTTTCGGCAACGTGCTGGGCTCATTCGTAGTAATGGAATTAATCAAGCTGGTGGCCCCGCTTATCGTGCCGATTCCGTTCAGTTTTTATTTTGACATTTTTGACGGTCTGATTCAGGCATACGTATTTGTCTTCCTGACCGCTCTGTTCATCAAAGAACAGCTTGATTAAAAAAATATTCGAATACAAAAATTAAAGGAGAGAATTATTATGTCAACATTAATCGCAATCGGAGCAGCAGTGGCAGTACTTACAGGTATTGGAGCAGGTATTGGTATCGGTATCGCAACTTCTAAGGCAGTGGAAGCAATCGCAAGACAGCCGGAGGCTGAGAGCAAGATCAGCAAGGCTCTTCTTCTTGGATGCGCCCTTGCGGAGGCTACCGCTATTTACGGTTTTGTTATTGCTCTTGTAATTATCTTATTCTTAAAATAACTGAGAAAGGCAGGTGGGAGAAGTGTTACAGTTAAACTGGAACCTTGTCTTTGAAATCATTAACCTGATTATCCTCTGTCTTTTGTTGAAAAAATTTCTGATTAAGCCTGTTACGGCCGTTATGGATAAGAGACAGGCAATGATATCCGACGGGCTGTCAAACGCCAGAAACAGCGAGGCCCAGGCAGATGAACTTAAGAACCGTTATGAAGCGGCTCTCAGGGATGCCAGAAATGAGTCCGGACGTTTGATTGAAGAAGCGAAAAAACGGGCGCAGGAGGAATCGGATCGGATTCTGAAAGAAGCCGGAGATCAGGCGGCAGATATCATGAGGAAAGCAGAGAAAAATATTGAAAATGAAAGAGAAAAAACCATGGCTGACCTCCAGTCCCGCATTGCTGAACTGGCTGTAAGCGCGGCCAGAAAGATGACCGGGGATACCGGGCACGGATCGGAAGATTCGCTGCTGTATGACCGTTTTTTAAAGGAGGCCGAGGGACATGAGACAGACATCCGTTAATTACGCCCGCGTTCTGGCAGAGCTGTCCGTCCCGGCAGACGATTTGAGGAATGCCGCCGCGATGCTTAAAGGGACGCCCGCTTTGAAGCAGATGCTTGAAAATCCGCTGATTCCCAGGGAGCAGAAGGAGAAGGTAATCGACCGGGTATTTCCGGAGTCCGTCAGAAATTTTCTGAAGGTGGCCTGCCTCCATGAAAGGACAGGACAAATTGAGGAAATTTTTGAATGCTACGAGGAATACTTAAGGCGGCAGGATGGGATCCTGAGAGCCGAGCTTACCTGCGTGACTCCGCCTTCTGAGGAACAGCTTCAGGGAATGAAGAAATACCTTTGCAGGAGGTACCGGAAAAATGACGTGACCTTCGATATCCGGGAGGATGCGTCCCTGCTGGGCGGCTTCATCCTGAAGGCAGGAGATTTTGAATATGACTACAGCCTGGACGGACGCCTTAAGAGGCTGCAGCATAAATTGACACGGAGGTGAGAAGAGTGAGTTCGATGAGTTCAGATGAAATTATTTCCATACTGAAAGAAGAAATTGAAAATTATGATGATATATGCAAAGAGCAGGAGACGGGCACCGTTATCTCCGTGGGCGATGGAATTGCCAGAATCTACGGCATGGATCATGCGATGTACGGCGAGGTCATAACCTTTGAGTGCGGTCTGAAAGGAATGGTGCAGGATATCCGGCAGGACAGCATCGGCTGTATCCTCTTTGGCAAGGATACGGAGATTGGCGAAGGAACCCGCGCTTCCAGAACCGGAAAAAAAGCGGGCGTCCCCGTGGGAGATGCCTGTATCGGCCGTGTAATTGATGCCCTCGGCGCCCCGATTGACGGAAAAGGAGAGATTAAGACCGACGACTACCGTCCGGTTGAGGAGGAGGCCCCCGGCATTATTGACCGCCAGGCGGTTAACCAGCCTCTGGAGACGGGAATCCTGTCGATTGACTCCATGTTCCCCATCGGCAGAGGCCAGAGGGAGCTGATTATCGGCGACCGTCAGACAGGCAAGACCTCCATAGCCACAGATACGATTCTGAACCAGAAGGGAAAAGGCGTTATCTGTATTTACGTGGCAATCGGCCAGAAGGCATCAACGATTGCAAAGCTGGTCTCCACCTTTGAAAAGTACGGCGCGCTTGAATATACGACGGTCATGGCGTCCACTGCCAGCGACTGTGCGCCGCTCCAGTACATTGCGCCGTATGCAGGCACTGCGCTGGCTGAGTATTTTATGCACAAGGGAAAAGATGTGCTGATTGTATATGACGATTTGTCAAAGCATGCGGTGGCTTACCGTGCGTTATCCCTGCTGCTTGGACGTTCACCGGGACGTGAGGCATATCCGGGAGATGTATTCTACCTGCATTCCAGGCTGCTTGAGCGTTCCAGCCGTCTGAGCAGCGCGCTGGGCGGAGGCTCCATCACGGCGCTGCCGATCATTGAGACCCAGGCGGGGGATGTGTCGGCTTATATTCCGACCAACGTTATCTCCATCACCGACGGACAGATTTTCCTGGAGAGCGATTTGTTCTTCTCGGGTATGAGGCCTGCCGTTAACGTCGGCCTGTCAGTATCGCGTGTCGGCGGTGCGGCCCAGTTTAAAGCGATGAAGAAGGCCTCGGGAAGTATCCGTATCGATTTGGCTCAGTACCGCGAGATGGAGGTATTTACCCAGTTCAGCTCCGATTTGGACGCTGCGACAAAAGAACAGCTTCAATATGGAAAATCGCTGATGGAGCTTCTGAAACAGCCGCTCTACCATCCTCTCAGCCTCCATGAGCAGGTTATCACGCTCTGTGCGGCAACCCATAAGATTTTTATGGATGTGGAGGTAAAGCAGATTAAGGAATTCCAGGAGGATATGCTCCGGTATTTTGAACAGATTCATCCTGAGATTGTAAAAGAGATAGAAGAGAAGAAGGAACTGCCGGAGACGCTGATTCAGGCGATTGTGAAAGCGGCAGAGGAATATAAAGCTGACAGAGGCAGGTGATGACAAATGGCAAGTATTAAAGAGATTCAGACCAGGATGAAGAGCATCCAGGACACGATGAAGATTACGAATGCCATGTATCTGATATCCTCCTCTAAGATGAAGAAGGCGAAGAAGGTCCTTGCGGATACGGAGCCTTACTTCTTCGGCGTGCAGCGCGCGCTGGACCGTATGCTGCGCCATCTTCCCGATACGGAAAAGGAGAACCGTTATCTGGATCAGCGCCCTGAGATAGCTCCCGGGGATCGGAAGATCGGCCTGATTGTGGTCACGGCCGACAAGGGGCTGAACGGCGCCTACAACCATAACATTATCAAGATGGCGGAGGAACGCCTGAAGCTTCCGGGACACAGGAAGCTGTATGTGCTGGGAGTAGTCGGCCGACAGTATTTCGGCAAGCTGAAGGATGTGGATATGGACGGCAGCTTCCGCTATACGGTTCAGAAACCGACCATGCACCGGGCCAGATTGATTTCCGAGACAATGGTGGACGGATTTCTGAACGGGGAGCTGGATGAAGTCTTTATCCTGTTTACCGAGATGGTAAATTCGATGAAAGAGGAGCCGAAGCTGAAACAGCTGCTCCCGCTGAAAAAGGCAGATTTCACGATGTCGAAAATACCGTCGGGAGTCATGCAGGAGAACATCAGCCTCTACCCGTCGGCAGATGAAGTAATGGACAATATGGTGCCGAACTATCTGACCGGCATCATCTACGGATGTCTGGTTGAGGCGTATGCCAGCGAGCATAATGCCAGAATGATGGCAATGCGCTCCTCCACGGACAATGCAAAGGAAATGCTCCGGGATTTGTCCATCCAGTATAACCGCGCCAGACAGGCGGCTATCACGCAGGAGATTACGGAAGTAGTCAGCGGCGCCAATGCGCAGAAAAGAAAGGGATAATTATGGACACAGGCAGAATAATTCAGGTCATGGGACCTGTTGTGGATGTTTCGTTTGAAGGCGGAGTTCTGCCCCACCTGAGGGATGCCCTGAAGGTTCAAAACGGGGACAGAACTTGTATCATGGAGGCCGCCCAGCATATGGGAAATAATGTGGTCCGCTGCATTATGCTGGCCGCCAGCGAGGGCCTTCATAAAGATATGGAGGTGATTCCCACAGGACAGGGAATCAGCGTGCCGGTGGGAGATCAGAACCTGGGGCGCCTTTTCAACGTCCTGGGAGAGACAATTGACGGAGGGGAAGGTCTTAAGGATCAGGAACACTGGGTCATCCACCGCGATCCGCCTTCGTTTGAAGATCAGAGTCCGGTCGTGGAGGTTCTGGAAACCGGCATCAAGGTAATCGACCTGCTGGCGCCCTATGCCAAGGGCGGTAAGATAGGACTGTTCGGAGGCGCCGGCGTCGGCAAGACCGTCCTGATCCAGGAGCTGATTCAGAATATCGCCACAGAGCATGGCGGCTATTCGATTTTCACAGGCGTGGGAGAGCGATCCAGGGAGGGAAATGATCTCTGGGTTGAGATGAAGGAATCAGGTGTTCTCGAAAAGACCGCCCTGGTATTCGGACAGATGAATGAGCCGCCGGGAGCGCGTATGAGGGTTGCGGAAACAGGTCTTACGATGGCTGAATATTTCCGTGACAGGGAGCATCAGGATGTACTTTTGTTTATTGATAATATTTTCCGTTTTGTACAGGCGGGTTCCGAGGTTTCGGCCCTGCTTGGACGTATGCCGTCTGCGGTCGGCTACCAGCCGACACTGGCGAATGAGATGGGAGAACTCCAGGAGAGGATTGCCTCGACGAAGGAGGGCTCCGTCACAAGCGTACAGGCGGTCTATGTGCCTGCCGATGACCTGACCGACCCGGCTCCCGCCACGACGTTTGCCCATCTGGATGCCACGACGGTGCTTTCCAGAAAGATTGTGGAGCAGGGTATCTATCCGGCTGTGGATCCGCTGGAATCCACCTCCCGTATTCTGGAGGCGGAGGTAGTCGGAGAGGAGCATTACGAGACGGCCAGGCGGGTGCAGGAGATTCTTCAGAAATACAAAGAACTTCAGGATATCATTGCCATTCTCGGTATGGAGGAGCTGGCGGAAGAAGACAAGACAACCGTATACAGGGCGAGGAAGATTCAGAAATTCCTTTCCCAGCCTTTCCACGTGGCAGAGACATTTACCGGCGTACCAGGTAAATTCGTGCCGCTGAAGGAGACGATCCGCGGATTTAAGATGATTTTGGACGGTGAGATGGATGACTATCCGGAAAATGCGTTCTTTAACGTGGGTTCGATTGAGGATGTGAAGGCGAAGGCAGATCATGAAAAGACAGAGCAGGAGAAGACGGGAGGCCGGTAAGTATGGGAGAAATATCCACATTTGGCCTTGAGCTGTTTTCCAGCAGCCAGATTTTCTACAAGGGAAGGGCCAGATTTATCAACCTTCCTGCCACGGACGGGGGCCACACATTTCTGCCCCACCATGAAAATGTAATCATTGCCCTGGTACCCGGGACTACGAAAATTGTAACGGAAACCGGCGAGGAGATCACGGCTGTTACAGGCTCCGGCTTTGCCGAGATGATCAATAACCGAGTCCAGGTTTTTGTCCACTCGGCGGAGCATCCCGGCGAGATCGATATCAACAGAGCCAAAGAGGCGCTGGAGCGGGCGGAGGAGCAGCTGCGCCAGAAGCAGTCCATTGCCGAATACCACAGAAGCAAGATGGAGCTGGCCAGGGCGATGTCACGGCTCAGCGAGGCAGGAAAGCGCAAATAACAAAATCGAAGAAAGCTTGAAACGCAAAAATGCGGCGGGAATGTAATATGCTCCTGCCGCGTTTTTTTATTTAACAGGAGAAACTTCCTGTTAAATAAAAACTGCTCCGAGGGGAATCCCGGAGGATTCTTTCTGATATATCCACACGTTATGTTGCAGTTCAGCCTTCGGCCAAACTGCAACAAATGATGCACAGAAACGGCAAAAAAAGTCGTTTCGCGCCGCTTAACTCGGGATTTTCGCAAAAAGCAGCGAAAACACCTCGCGGAATACATCATGGCTGAACTGTTACCACGTTATTCATAAGTCAGGTTCATCACAATGCCCTGTGGATAATCCCCGTATTTTTCCCCGAAAATGTTGATTCCCCCGATATGCTTGGCATTGTCTTTGATTTCGATCTTCAGTGAGATATAGGGCCTGGATTCGATGGCTATGTCCCTCAGGCTGATCCCGGCATGGACAAGGCGTCCGTCCATATAACTGCCGTTTTCTTTGACGGAGAATGTCTTAAGCATTCCGTACTGTGTATTTCCATTGGGCCAGGCCGGCGGAGTCAGTTTTCCGCGCCGGGCGCCATAGTCGCCGGGAGAGCAGTAGACCGCCGTCTCCACGCCGTTGATTGAGATAGTTATATCTGACGGCCAGTTTTCCAGATACCCGGGAGCCTCTGAACACAGTTCAAAACGGAAGGAGATTTCGTTCAGGGTGAGCAGCGGGTTGTGGATATTGGGGAAACGGTATTCAATAAATCCTTTGTGAAACCAAATGAGCTGCGCCCTGCTTCTCACGGGAGAGTAGAAGGAACGGACCGTGTCATAGGAGTCGATGGGGCCGTTTTCATCAGCCAGGCCGCAGGTGGGCTGAACATCGCAGGAATAGTAATTCCCTATCGGCATATCCATGGAAATACTCTTATTGACGGAGTCGATGGAGGAATCGAAGGTTTCTAAGTGAAAGGACTGGATGCTGCAGGTACAAACCCGCATGGAGCCGTGAACCCCGGGCTGAGTCTCCGTCACGATGAGATGGGCCTCCTCCAGTGTCTTTACATGGAGCGCGGCGGAGGACAGGGGGATGTCCAGAATCGAAGCGATTTCCTGCAGGGAGCGCGCGGTATTTCTCAGCATATCCAGGATTTTCAGACGAAGAGGCGAAGAGAGGGCTTTGCCTATTTTCGTAATTGACTCATGATGGGCGGGATTGCCCAGATGCAGATAAATATTTCTTTCTCCAATAATTCTGACAGTACGTTTTTCCCTGGGTGACATGACAGATTCCTTTCTTCCATTTTTTATATTTTTCTTCTATTAATTATAACTCTTTATTACATAAAAAGTAAAGTAAAAAAGCAACTTTTACAAAATAAAAACGATAAAAATGTGAAATATATACAAAAATAAAAAGAATATATAAAAGTATATTGTAAAAAGAGACGAAACGATCTAAAATAAATTATGTAATAAAAACGCGCAATAAGTAAGGGAGGAAATTATTATGAAGAAAATGGTTGCATTAGCAATGGCAGCAACAATGGCACTGTCACTGACCGCATGCGGCAGCTCTGAGAAACCGGCGGAAACTGCGGCGCCTGCGACGGAGGCAGCAGCTCCGGCAGAAGGCTCATCCGAAGCGGCTCCGGCAGAGAGCACGGAGAGCAAAAAAGCGCTGGAGGGTAAGAAAGTGGGATTCGCCCAAACCGACAGTATGTCGGCATGGAGGACAACTGAGACTGACAGCATTAAGGAGTATGTTGAAAATGCAGGCGGCGAATTCATCGTGAAAGACGCAGGCGGCGATATTGCCACGCAGGAGTCCGATATCCGCGATCTCGTAGCGGCAGGCGTAGATTATCTCGTCGTTGCACCGCTTGAGAATAACGGGCTTCAGGGTGCTTTACAGGAAGCAATGGAAAGCAATATCCCGGTTATCCTGGTTGACAGGGCGATTGACGGTGAAGCGGGCACTCATTACACGACGGCGATCATGTCCGATTTCATCTGGGAAGGCGAGCAGTGTGCGAAAGCGCTCACCGAAGCATTGCCGGACGGAGGAAATGTCGTAATTATCAACGGCGGCTATGATTCATCCACCTCCACAGACAGACAGGACGGATTTGTAAAAGGCCTTGACTCCTCCAAGTTCAAGATTGTAGCGGAACAGGACGGCGAGTGGCTGATGGATAAGGCTCAGGCTGTTATGGAGAATATTATCCAGGCCCAGGGCGGAGAGAATATTGACGCAGTATTCTGCGTAACCGATGATATGGTTCAGGGTGCAATGAACGCCATTGAAGCGGCAGGGCTGAAACCGGGCGAAGATATCCTGACACTGGGAATCGACGGAACCAGGGCGGCATTTGAGGCGATTGAAGATGGAAGACAGCTTGCTTCCTGCACCTGCTCCCCGTATTTTGGCGAGATTGTAGTTGAAACTATTACGAATATCATCGATGGAAAAGAGGTTCCGGCTCATATCACGAATGAAGATACCCTTTATACAAAGGATAACGTGGTAGTGGAATTAGGTTTCTAATGATTTATCGTTCATGAACGGTGGAAGGCACGTTTCTGCAGCCTGTCACCGACGAAAGCAATTTTCAAACACGCGCTATAAAGACTGCCGCAAAAATCAGATTTTTTGCGGCAGCCTTTTTGAAGGAATAGTTTGAAGGAATAGATTGAAGGAAGAGTAGGAAAAAGGTTACTGTATCGGCCGCAGGACTGTGCTGTTTGGCAGTCTGTGAACAGTAATGTAAAAAGGAGACGCTTATGGCAGAGGTTTTACTGGATATAAAAGGTTTGGAGAAGACATTTCCCGGCGTCAGGGCGCTTAAAGGAGTTAATCTGACGGTGAACAAAGGTGAGATACACGCGCTGATGGGGGAAAACGGGGCCGGAAAATCCACGCTGATCAAGGTCCTGACGGGAATCTACCAGAAGAACGGCGGCACGATTTGCTTTGACGGAGAAGAGATAAATGCCAGGACGCCGATAGAGGCAAATGAAAAGGGAATTTCCACGATCTACCAGGAGTTAAACCTGGTTCTGTTCCAGACGGTTTATGAGAATCTTTTTCTGGGACGGGAACCGAGAACGAAATTCGGCAGCATTGACAGAAAAGCCATGATCAGCGAGGCAAAAAGGATTCTGGAGGAACTGGGGATTGAGATTGATGTGACCAGGCCGTTAAAAAATTATTCCACGGCGATCCAGCAGATGGTGGCTATCGCCAGGGCCGTGAGCATCAATGCGAAGCTTGTGATTATGGATGAGCCGACCTCTTCGCTGGATACCCATGAGGTGCAGGTGTTATTCAGGATTATCAGACAGTTGAAAAGTAAGGGAATCAGTGTGATTTTCATCAGCCATAAGCTGGATGAAATTTTTGAAATATGTGACCGCCTGACCGTATTTAAAGATGGTGAGTATGTGGGAGACTACGATATCGGTGAGCTGAACCAGCTTAAGCTGATTTCACTGATGGTGGGAAAGGACACGGTAGAGCTTGAAAGGAACAAGCAGGGATATGAGTTCGCGAATGCGAAGGTCATAGCCGAGATGAAGGACATCCGCCAGGGGATGCGGCTTAACGGCATCAATATTGAGATTAAGCAGGGGGAAGTGGTTGGCCTTGCGGGCCTCCTTGGCTCGGGGAGGACGGAACTGGCGCAGGTGCTGTTTGGTTCCGGCATGCCTGATAACGGAGAAATTTTCTGGTGGGGAGAAAAGGCCGGTATTCATTCTCCTGCCGATGCGATAAAAAAGGGGATGGGTTTCTGTACGGAGGACAGGAAGACGGAGGGGATTATTCCCCACCTGTCCGTCCGGGAAAATATTACGATTGCCCTGCTCCCGAAACTGAATTCCTTTGGTTTTGTAAAGACAAAGGAACAGGATGAAATAGTCAGGAGTTATATTGACCGGCTGAAGATAAAGACGCCGACGCCGGAGCAGGCCATCTGTAACCTGAGCGGCGGGAACCAGCAGAAGGTACTGCTTGCCAGATGGATGTGCATGAATCCAAAGCTGATGATTTTAGATGAACCGACCCGGGGAATTGATGTGGGCGCCAAAGCGGAGATTGAGCAGTTAATCCAGGAATTTTCAAAGAGCGGAATATCGGTTTTGATGATTTCCTCGGAGATTGCGGAGCTGGAACGGAATTGCGACAGGATTATCGTCATGAGGGAGGGCAGAGTGATCGGCGAACTGGCTGGGGATCAGATTAGTCAGGATAAGGTGATGGAAACCATCGCAAGAGGCAGTGAAAGTGAGGGAAAAGCGCATGAATAAGACAAAACAGGATTATCTACAGTTCGTAAAAAAATACAGCGCAATCACGCTGCTCCTGTTTTTTGTGCTGTTAAACTCCTTATTCACCCCGAACTTTTTCAGGATAGGAAATTTAAATAACGTGATTACCCAGCTTTGTCCGACCATCCTCTGCGGGATGGGGATGACACTCGTTATCTCCACGGGAGGAATCGATATTTCCGTCGGTTCGGTCATGGCCCTGGCGGGTGTGCTGACAGCCAGGCTGATGCCGGAGACGGGACTTCCTGCCGCTGTACTTGCCGCTGTGGCGGTGTCTGTCGTCGTGGGCTGCTTCACCGGAATTATGGTCGGCAAGCTCAGATTACAGGCAATGGTTATCACGCTGGGACTGATGCTGGGGCTGAGGGGCGTGGCCCAGGTGCTTTGCGGAGGCCGCGACATCTATTTCAACAAGCTGGGGGAAGTGGGAAAACAGCTTTCCCTTTGGGGAACCTACAAACTCGGGGGCGTGATTCCGGTGCAGATTATCCCCATTGTCCTGTCCGTGGCAGCAGTCTGGGTGATGATCGAAAAAACGGTGCTTGGACGTCAGATTCAGGCGGTGGGAGATAACTTAAGGTCCAGCTCCCTGGCGGGAATCAACACAGCCAGGACACTGATGATTGTATATGGGCTGAGTACCTTTTTTGCAGCATTTGCCGGGATTTTCCAGGCGGCGAAGGTATCGGTCGCAGCGGGAAGCTCCCTGGGACAGCTTGCGGAGCTGGATGCCATTGCGGCGGTCGTCATAGGCGGCACGCCGATGAGCGGCGGCAAGGCCCATGTGCTTGGAACCGTGGTCGGGGCCCTGATTATGCAGATGATCACACTGACCTGTGTGATGAATAATATACCGGATCAGTATGCCCAGGTGTTTAAAGCAGCGATTATCGTATTTGCGGTATTCATTCAGAGAGAGCAGGCGAAGTAGGAGGTTAAGAAGTATGAAATTAATAAAAAAAATATATAATTCGTTTTATTCGAGAAGTACTATCTTAGCATTTCTGCTTCTGGTAATTATTACAAGCATTCTATTTCAGGATAAAAACTTCCTGACAACTGCCAATGTGTTTAATATTTTGCTGAAAGCGGCTAAGAATGGCGGATTTTTGGCTCTGGGAATGACATTTGTCATTCTGTGTGCGGAGATTGATTTGTCGGTTGGCGCCGTGTTTGCCCTGAGCGGTGTGGTCATGGGCCTTACGGCCCAGGTGAATCCGGTGTTCGGAATTGTCTGCGGGCTTTTAGTCGGCATCGTCTCGGGCCTTATGATTGGCCTGATGGTCACTAAGATGCGCATCTCATCATGGATAGCGTCACTTGCCATGCTCTTCGCGCTGCGCGGAGTGATTCTGATTATTGCGAAGAAATCGGTGGCGGTGACCGGGAATGTTCTGACCTTCGCAGGAACAAAGGTTTTAAAGGGTGTGATACCCGGAATGAACAGCGGAATTTCGATTCTGATACCTCTCCTGTTTCTTGTCACATTTATCTGTATGTATATATCGAGGCATACGAAATTTGGAATGGGGATGTACGCGGTGGGAGGAAACGGCGAGGCCGCCCGGATGATGGGAATTGATGTGGATAAAATCAAAATTAAGGCGTTTATCTGTTCCGGTTTTATTGCGGCCCTGTCTGGTATTCTTCTGGCTTCCAGCAGCGGCAGTGCAACACTGAGCGCGGGCAATGTCTATGAGACGTATGCGATTGCCATGTGCGCAATCGGAGGGGTAAAGCTGTCGGGAGGAGAAGGCAAATTCTCAGGCACCTTCTTCGGAATTTTGATTTATTTTATTATCAACACAATATTTACTTACCTTCCTACCAGTATCTCGGTCCACTGGCAGTCGATTATCATGGGAATGCTGGTGCTGATTTCAGTCGGGGTACAGTCCGAGGTGTTTCAGAATATCAAATTTAAAAGAAAACAGGTGGGATAAAGTATGGTACAGTTAATTAGCAGATGGGGGAAGGAAATTGATCCGGGAAATATTTTGCAGGAATACCCCCGGCCGAATCTAGTGAGAGACAGTTACTTTAACCTGAACGGAGAGTGGGAATGCCGTATCAATGAATCCGAAACGGCAGACTCCTACGATGAAACGATAATTGTCCCTTTTTCCCCGGAATCCATGCTCTCGGGCGTGGGTAAAATCGTGATGCCGCACCAGCGCCTTCATTACAGAAAGAAATTCACTCTTCCGGAAGGTTTTAAGAAAAGCCGGGTTCTTCTTCATTTCGGCGCCGTTGATCAGGAGTGCAGTGTATTTGTCAATGGAATCCGGGTGGGAGGTCATAAGGGGGGATACCTTCCGTTTCACTTTGACATCACGGATAGCCTGAGGCAGGGGGAGAATGTGCTTACTCTTTCCGTGACGGACCGGACGGAGCAGTCCCCTCATGCCAGAGGCAAGCAGAAACTGCAGAAAAAAGGAAAATACGCCTCTCTTTTCTACACACCTCAGAGCGGGATATGGAAAACCGTCTGGATGGAAAGCGTGGAAAAGGCCTATATAGAAGACGTGAGGATTACGCCTCTTTACGACGACAGCTCGGTCCGGTTTGAGATAACGGTTCTTAATGCCTGCAAAACATCCGGCGCGGAGGCATCCGGTGGGAAGGCATCTGGTGGGGAGACATCCGGCACAGTGCGTCTGGCTGTTCTGGATCGCGGGGTGGAAATCGGGCAGGCAGAGATTACCGTCCGGCAGGAGAAGGAGATAAAGCAGGTAATCAGCCAGGAGATAAAGCTTGACGGGTTCAAGCCATGGACGCCAGATACGCCCCATCTCTATGATGTGATAATCCGGTATGGGGAGGACGAGGTGAGAAGCTATTTCGGGATGCGCAAACTATCTACCGGCCGGGACGGGAAAGGCATTCTGAGATTTTTCCTGAATAACAAACCGTATTTTTTTAACGGGATTCTGGATCAGGGCTACTGGCCGGAAAGCCTGATGACTGCGCCCAGCGATGAGGCTTTGGTATATGATATTATCAAGCTGAAGGAGATGGGATACAATACAATCAGGAAACACGTAAAGATAGAGGCGGAACGTTTTTATTACCACTGTGACCGGCTGGGAATGATGGTATGGCAGGATATGCCCAATGGGGGCGGTGAATACAACATGGTTTTTGTGACCCATCTCCCCAATGCCTCGGACCGGTTCGCCAGGGGGGTCAGCGACCGTCACTACGGAATATTCAAAAGAAAGGACGGGGAAGGACGGAGACAGTATTACACCGATCTTAAGAATATGGTATCCACACTGTACAATTACCCCAGTATAGCGGTATGGGTTCCGTTTAATGAGGGATGGGGGCAGTTTGATGCTGCGAAGGCCACAAAAGAAGTCAGGGAAATCGATTCCGGGCGTCTGATTAACGAGGCCTGCGGCTGGTTTGATCAGGGCGGCGGCGATATGTACAGTATCCATAATTACAGGCATAAGCTGAAGGTAAAGCCGCAGCAGGACCGGGTTGTCGCCCTGACCGAATACGGCGGGTACGCCTACCCGGTGGAGGAACATCTTTCCTGTAAGAAAGAATTTGGCTATCAGCATTACCATTCCACCGAAGAGCTGACGCAAAATTATAAGAGGCTGTGGGAAGAGGAAATTTATCCGAACTTACAGTATGGCCTGTGCAGTGCAATTTACACGCAGACCAGTGATATCGAGGAAGAGATCAATGGTGTGCTGACCTATGACCGGGAGATTGTGAAGCTGGATGAGGATCAGGTGAAGGAGATGAATGATAAGCTCTATGGAATGTTCGATTCACTTGTATGAGTATGAGGATTGAAATAATAGAAGATAATTGAAACTTTTTATTCTCCGGCAGAGTCTAATCTGTGAAAGTGAAACAGGACAGACGAATTTATAAGAAATGAGGAGAAAGAGATGAGATTATTTTTCACAAAAAGATTTATGGCAGCAGCAGTTTGCGCCGCCGCACTCACAAGTATCATACCGGCAGTACCGGTTTACGCGGGCGCCAGAACCCAGCAGTCCAGCAATTCCAGAAATGAAAAAATGAGAAAGGCGGCGGAGCAGGTACAGAAAGCATTTGAAAAAAAGGATTTAAACAAACTGGCCGATCTGTGCAGCTATCCGGTGGTCGTCTCCTTTAAAAGCGGCGAACTGGCGGAATTGAAAAGTAAGGAAGAGTTTATGGCCCTTGGCTCCCAGACCATCTTCACCCAGAAGATGACGGATGCGATCGCTTCTACCAATGTGGCGAAGCTGACGGACGGAGAGCAGGCCGGTACAATGATGGGCGGAGATTACGGATTGACTCTTTATAAGGTGAAGGGAAAATGGAAGATTAATAACTTTTACCTGGATGCGGGTTCAACCGTAAATTCCAATTCAGTGAATATCAGCGATATGAAGGAGATGGCGGAACAAATCCAGAAGACATTTTCATACAAGAGCCTGGAAACCTTGTCTAAGATGTGTAATTATCCAATAATTATCACCAATTCCAATGGAAAGATGACGGAAATTAAGTCAGCCGAGCAGCTGATAGCCCTTGGTGAAGATAAGGTGTTCACAGAAAAGCTGAGCAAAGAGATTGATAATACGGATATCACGCGTCTCGAAGAGGTTGGAAGCGCCGGTGTTATGATGGGCGGAGATTCGGGACTGAATATGTACAAATTCAACGGTTACTGGAAAATCAACCAGATTTACCAGTAGGCGGAATATGGAAGATACGTAACAGTTTGGCCAAAGGCTGACCTGTTACGAAGATACCGGTAAGAGCAGGATGGGTCCTGTATCTTACCGGTATCTTCAGTTAAGCTGTAATTGAGTCCCGAACAGCCGGATATTTTACGAAGCATCGAGGTAAAAGGAGGTGAGTGTTTTGCCTGCCGCTTTGAGCAGAGACGTCAGCGGCAGCAGGATATTGTCGCGCTTTACGGAGGTCTCCTTCAGGAAGCTTCCAATTATCTCCATAACATTATCCGGCAGAAGAAGCTCGCCGGTCCGGGTGGCCCCGGAAGACCGGAGAATATCGAAGACCGTATCAACAAACGCCCGCCGTTCCTCGGGGGACAGCTCTGAAATCCAGGTTTTTATCGTACGGTCAACCAGACAGCTTCCCTCTGTGATTTCTTTCAGCCGAATGAAGTCTCCGTCCCGGATTTCCCAGGAATAGGGATCATGCTGCATCAGTCCTTTCAGCCCGCTCTGAACAATGGTATAGGACTCTTCATGCCCCAGAAGCATGCCTACTACAGAGGACTGAGGGAGAAAAGTTCGGACAAGGGGAAGCGCAGTGCGGTAGCCCGGCGTATCAAGAACCGCCTGGCTGAAGCCTGGGCCGTCATAATTGAATACGGCACGGATTCGCGGCGTGATATCGGGAAAAGTGCAGGCGGCGGAAAATACGGCCAGGTTGCCGCCCTTTGAATGGCCGCCCACCCAGACAGAGCCCGCGGCAAGAGAGGCCATATTCGACAGATAATAACAGGCCGTCCACTGGCCAGGAACAGTATCCTGAAAGCCAAGGTTGAAATCCTCCTTCCAGCCAATCAAAGTTCCGTCGGTACCGCGGAAAACGACAAAGATATCTCCGGAGCCGAGAAGAAGAGTGATGGCGGAGAACTGCATTTCAAGGTCAGGCGATTTGATATCCCTGTAAGCAGTCAGACGCAGGCCGGAGAAGCGGCGGCTCTTTGCCATTTCCTCAAGCAGACGCTGGTTTTCCAGTGAGCGGACACGCAAAAGCCGCTTCCTCTCAGGCAGCGCGAGTATGGCGGCCGCCGTTTCTTTGACCGCGGGCGCTTCCTGGGGACTGTCTGGTATCAGGCCGTCAAAGTGAATGTAAGACATTGCGGAAAAAACAAGGCCGTCCACAGCAGACAGAGGAACTTCCTCCAGTGTCTTACTGCCGTGGACGGCGACATAATCAATAATACCGGGAAAAGACATATTGGAATCGGGCATGACAAAGCCTTTTCTTTTTAATATATTCCGCGCCGGAAAAAGGTGTTACTGTTCACACCATGCCCAAAAGCGGCATGCTGTAAACAATAACACGCTTCGCGATGCACAGAAACTGCAAAAACGCAGTTTCGTGCCGTCTCGGGATTTTCGTGCAAAATGCGCGCGAAAATACCTCGCGGAATACAACCTGTGAACAGTAATAAAAAGATTCGCCGGTTTAGCCGGAAGCTGTCTTAACGCTTACAGCATTTTTTTGGCATCCTTAAAGAAGGAGACAATAATCATCACAATAATCACTGCAATGGGAAAGGCAGCTATGATCGATACCGTCTGCAGATTGGCCATGGAATTATCGCTGAATACCAGTGCGATAGGCAGCAAAATCAGCATGATGGACCAAAATACCTTGATACCCATATGAGGTTCCTCGTCATTGTCAAGTTCCTTATAGGAATAGGAAGATGCGACCAGTGCGATGGCATCAAAGCTGGTTGCATAAAAGGCAATCATCGTGAGCGCCAGAAGAATCAGTACCAGGGGCGCCAGCGGAAGCGTGCGGACAATAGCGATAATCGTAGTGTAGAGATTACCGGTTGCCGTATAGAGCCCAATCACGTCGAGCTTGCCGAACACCTGTAAACCAAGGCTGTAGTTGCCGAGGATAATAAAGCTCGTAAATGTGCCTCCAAGGCCAAAAATATATCCGCCCAGAATCGTTTGTTTTACCGTGCGTCCCTTTGAAATATTGCCGATAAAAAATGGTGCGGCGACACACCATACCATCCAGTACGCCCAGTAGAAAATAGTCCAGTTCTGCGGGAAGGAGGTGGTTCTCTGCGGATCGGTAAAGGTGGAAAGACTCACAAAATTCTGAATCAGGTTTCCGATGGAGGAGAAGCCTGTCTCTATAATATATCTTGTCTCGCCTCCGAATATCAGTACATAGGCCAGCAGCCCGAAGAACAGGTATACACAGGAAGCGGCCAGCTTCATGATGCCGTGCATGCCTCTGACTACGCAGAAGGTGTAAACAATGCAGGTAATAACCAGGATTAAAATGGTAATCCACTTTGAGTTATCAATTCCCAGCAGATCTGCTGCAATCTGGCTCATCAGAGGAGTTGCCAGGCTGAAGGTGGTGGCGGTACCCGCCAGCAGGGCGAATACGGCGATCAAATCAATGATTTTTCCCGGAGCCTTATCGGTCCGGCTGCCCAGCAGAGGGCGGCAGGCCTCGGAAAATTTCTGTTTATGGCAGCCGCGCACATGGAGCATAAATCCGAAGGATACGGCCAGAATCAGATAGAAGCTCCAGGGGATTGGCCCCCAGTGGAATAACGGGTATGTACCGGACCATTGCTGAATCGACCCCATCTCCGCCATATGAGGATCCTGAGCGTAGAGAATCCATTCACAGAGTGAATAAAAAAGAATATCGGCAGCCAGACCGGAAGTGAACATCATGGATCCCCAGGCGAAATTGGAATACTGCGGTTTTTCGCTCCCCTTTCCAAGACGGATTTTCCCATATCTGGAAAATGCCAGAAACAGAGAGAGAATAAAAGCTCCCAGCCCCACGGCCAGGTAATAAGTTCCCAGTTCCTCTCCTAAAAAGGTACGGATTGACTCAATGATATGCTTTGATGAATCCGGCAGAAAGATAAAGCTGACGCAGAGTAAAAGGATAATTAAAAATGGAATTGCCATCGTAACCCAGTCCAGCTCTTTCTTTATAGTCGTTTTGATGTTTTCTTTCATAGCTGCCTCCTTGTTGTTCAATTTTATTGTTTTGAATCAAATATTGAACATATTATAGCATTGAATTTGAAGAAATACAAGAGTATCTTGAAAAAAATGGAGATTTAACTGAGGTTTGGAGTACGCGTCCGGAACGGACCATGTCCGGTGTGGTGAGGGGGGCGGGCTGAGTCTTCCGTCCCCGTGGGAGGTTGGTCGTGGAGGGGGAATCCGGCCGGAATGAATTGCTGCGGGGACCGTTTGCACTCTTTGGAGTGCGCATCAGTTTTGTATCGGCCACTACGTGTTTCCGCAGGCAGATATCAAATCTAGCGCCTTTCATAAAGGCGCAATGAAGGCATATCGTACTTCCCGTACACGGTAGCACTGAGTGGCCTCGACAAGGTCCGTCCCCGCACTTAACGCGTGAGACAATCAGCAGCCGCAGGCCGGCGGACGGGCGATACCCTTGGCTTTAAGTCTTTCGTCCCTGAAATACCTGACCTTGGGGCGAAGGGGAAGATCAAGTCTGCGGATGCCGCCTAAATCCATCGCTGATTAGCGAGGTCCCTTACGAGCTTAGCAGCGCGATGCATTTCACAGAGCGGGAGTGTGCTCCGCAGACTTGATCTTCGCCCGCAGCCCCAAACCACGACAATCTTTCCCTGGGACGAAAGACTTATATACACACCTCATCACCCCGTCCGCCGGCCGTACCGGCAGCGTCCTCACCTGCTTAATTAATTTCTTGTTTACGAACGAAAATGGAGTGTGCTATACTAGTAAAACAGTACCTCTTATGCAATATGACATGGAAAGGAGAGCGGCATCGCCGCGGGATCGGGAATGACAGAACGCCATACGAAGATATTGGATATTGTCAGTGAAGAGAAAAAAGTAGAAGTGAACCGGTTATCTGAGATGTTGGGTGTTTCACAGGTTACGATTCGTAAGGATCTTGATGTGCTGGAGGAGAGGGGCCTTCTTTCCAGGGAACATGGCTATGCGGTTATGAAGAATGTGGACGACATCAATAACAGGATGGCGGTCCGGTATGATACGAAGCTAAAAATTGCTAAAGAAGCGGCAAAGAGTGTGGTAAACGGTGAAACCATCATGATAGAGTCGGGATCGAGCTGCGCCCTCCTGGCGGAGCAGCTGGCGGCGGATAAGAAGGATGTTACGATTATCACAAATTCCGCATTTATAGCTACCTATATTAGAGAAGTATCCGTAGGGAGAGTAATTCTTCTGGGGGGAGAATACCAAAAGGAGTCACAGGTCATGGTAGGCCCTCTTGTCAGGCAATGTGCAGGGGAATTTTTCGTTGATAAACTGTTTGTGGGAACCGACGGTTTTCTGCCGGAAATCGGTTTTACCGGCGGTGACATGATGCGGACGGAGGCGATGAAAAGCATGGCTCAGTCTGCGAAGAAGGTAATTGTCGTTACGGATTCAAGTAAATTTTCGAGACAGGGAGTTGTGGTACAGTTCAAGCTTTCGGAAGTGCACAGCGTTTATACGGATAACGGGATTCCCAATGAATCGAAGAAACTTCTGGAGGAACAGGGGATTCGGGTATGCGTTCCGGAAGAAGGAAATTAAGAGTTTTTGGCGCACGGATTATATGGAAAACAGGCAATGCAAACAGTGACGATAACTGTCTGCATTGCCTGTTTTTATGTGACGGTCCGGACTGTCCGGGCTGCCACCCATTTATATTTCTGCCTGTCCGTGCTGGTGAACCATAAGGCTACATGCTTACATTCAGGCCGGCATTTTTAAAAACATTATAGTATTCAGTCATATCTTCGGGGCGGAGCGCTTTGACATCTTTTAACTGATAGGGAACCTGAAGCTCTTCATACTTTTTCTCACCAAATTGGTGGAAGGGAAGCAGATTCACCGTATCTACCCTGTGTTCCTTCAGCAGCTTGACAAATTCCTTTGCATCCTGGATGGTGTTGTTGACAGATGGAATGACAGGTATCCTGGCGACAACCGGAACTTTCATGGTTACGGCAAAGTCCAGGTTTTCAAGGATTGACTGGTTGGACACTCCGGTGTATTTAATATGCTCCCTGTCATTATAGTGCTTGATGTCCAGCATAAGCAAGTCTGTATTTGCGAGGACCTTGGAAAACACCAGCGGAGTGGAGAAAGCTGTAGTCTCCAGCGCGGTATGGATTCCGTTCTCTTTACATTTTTTCAGAAGGGCTGCGGCGAAATCAGGCTGTACAAGGACTTCTCCGCCCGACAGAGTGACTCCTCCTTTGGATTCCTGATAGAAATCCATGTCTTTAAGCACCTCTTCCATGACCTCATCCAGCTCCATCATATTTCCTACAAATGTCAGCGCTTTTCCGGGACATTGGGTGATGCAGCTTTTGCATCCGGTACAGTTATCTGCACTGAAAACCAGATTGTTATTTTCAAAATTCAGGCAGCCTGCAGGGCATTTCACCTCACACAGATGACCGTAGAAACATTTTTTCTTGTCCCATAGTATCTGGGTAGGGCGATGCTGCGACTCCGGGTTGGAACACCAGGGGCATCTCAGAGGACATCCTTTAAAGAACACGACCGTTCTGATTCCGGGGCCGTCATGGATACTGAATCTCTGAATATTAAAAATATTTGCCTTCATAATCATAAGCTCCTATAAAAAATGAAAGGACGTCTGAATCGTAATCATTGCATACTATATCACAACAGGATTCAAAAGTAAATAAGTTTCGTACGTAAATAAAATATTGACAAAATGAAATAAAAGGCGTACACTGAAATCAATAAAAATATAAAAAATCGGCAAAATGTCTTTGCAGGATTTGGGATAGCTTAATTTATCGGCAAAATGTCCGAAGAAAACAGCATTGAGGAAAGCACCTTCTTTCATTCGAAGAAAAAAGCGCCGGAAAATTAAGAAAAAAAGAATCGCAAAGCTTTACATTTCAACGTTTTGAGGAGGAAACAGCCATGGAAAACAATCACTTTGGAAAGCTGACGGAACGTATGCATAATTTCAGGGAAGAACTTCTGAATGCGAAGCCGTATGTCTGCGCGGAGCGTGCAGTACTTACGACGGAAAGCTACCGAATGCACGCGGATAAGCCGGTGGTTCTCAAAAGGGCCTATATGCTCCGGAATATTTTGGAACATATGACAATTTACATTGAGTCGCAGACCCTGCTTGCAGGAAACCAGGCGTCTGCCAACCGGGCGGCTCCGATATTTCCGGAATATGCGATGGACTGGGTGATGGAGGAACTGGACCGGTTTGAGAAAAGAGACGGGGATGTTTTTTACATAACAGAGGAGACAAAGGAAAAGCTCAGGGAGCTGGCTCCGTATTGGGAACATAATACGACGAAGGACAGGGGACTTGCGGCAATGCCGGAGTCGAGCCGGATTTTCTATGACCTCGGGATTATTAAGGCGGAGGGGAATATCACTTCCGGTGATGCACATTTGGCCGTGGAATATGAAAAGGTCATGAGACTGGGACTTAAGGATTACGAGAGGCGCACCAGGGAAGCGATGGAACGGCTGGAGCTTACGGAGGCTGAGAATTTAAAGAAATTTTATTTTTACCAGGCGATCCTGATTGTCATTGAGGCCGTTAGAAATTTTGCATCCCGCTATTCAGAGCTTGCCCTGGCCCAGGCGGCCGGGCTTGAGAAGGGGGAACCTGATGAAATGAGGAGGGCGGCCGAGCTTCGGGAAATGGCACGCATTCTTTCAAAGGTTCCCTATGAACCGGCGGAAAGCTTCGCTGAGGCGCTTCAGTCCATGTGGCTGATCCATCTTGTGCTGCAAATTGAATCCAATGGCCATTCCCTCTCCTATGGCAGAATGGATCAATATCTTTATCCGTTTTACAAGAAGGATCTTGAAAGCGGAAAAGAGACGGAGGAAAGCGCCTGCGAGAAAATGACGAACCTTTGGCTGAAAACCTTCACGATTAACAAAATCAGGAGCTGGTCCCACACCCAGTTCAGCGCCGGCAGTCCGCTGTACCAGAATGTTACGGTAGGCGGACAGACGGCGGACAAAAAAGACGCGGTGAATCCGATGACCTGGCTGATTTTAAAGAGCGTGGCTCAGACAAAGCTGCCCCAGCCCAATCTGACGGTCCGTTACCATGCCGGACTCAGCGCTGAATTTATGAACGAATGCATCGAAGTGGTGCGTCTGGGGTTTGGCATGCCAGCCTTTAATAATGATGAGATTATTATCCCCTCCTTCATTGAAAAGGGAGTCAAGGAGGAAGACGCGTATAATTACAGTGCAATCGGCTGTGTAGAGACGGCAGTGCCGGGAAAATGGGGATACCGCTGCACCGGAATGAGTTTCCTGAATTTCCCCAAATCCCTGCTGATAGCAATGAATGACGGCGTGGATCCGGAGTCGGGAGTGAAACTGTGTGAAGGCGCGGGACATTTCAGGGATATGACCTGCTATGGAGACGTGGAACGTGCCTGGGATAAAATTATCAGGAATTTCACGAAGCACAGCGTAATTATAGAGACCTGCTGTGATATGGTTCTGGAGGAGACAGTGCCCGACGTGCTGTGTTCCTCTCTGGTGGAGGACTGTATCGGAAGGGGGAAGACACTGAAAGAAGGCGGGGCCGTCTATGACTTTATCAGCGGCCTCCAGGTAGGAATTGCCAACATGGCTGATTCCCTCGCAGCAATAAAAAAATGTGTTTTTGAGGATAAAAGCATGACTCCGGCTGAGCTTTGGGACGCCCTGATGAATAACTTTGAAGGGGAGAAGGGGCTCTGGATTAGAAATCTTCTGCTGGCAGCACCTAAATACGGCAATGATGAGGATTATGTGGATTCTCTTATCCGAAGCGCTTATGAGGTATATATCGACGAGATAAAGAAATATCATAACACCAGATACGGCAGGGGGCCGATAGGAGGCATCTATTATGCCGGAACCTCGTCCATTTCGGCCAATGTGGGCCAGGGCATGGGAACGCTCGCCACACCGGACGGCAGAAAGGCGAAAGAACCTCTGGCGGAGGGCTGCTCACCGAGCCACGGGATGGACAGGAAAGGGCCGACGGCCGTATTTAAGACGGTTGCTAAACTGCCCACAAAGGAAATTACCGGCGGAGTCCTGCTTAACCAGAAGGTGACGCCGCAGCTTCTGTCAAAACCGGAAGACAGACAGAAACTGACCATGCTGCTCAGAACATTTTTTAACCGTCTTCACGGCTATCATGTCCAGTACAATGTTGTCTCAAGAGAGACACTGAAAGCAGCACAGAAAAATCCCGAGGAGTACCGCGACCTGATTGTCCGGGTTGCCGGATATTCGGCTTTCTTTAATGCATTGTCACGCCAGACACAGGATGATATTATAGAGAGGACGGAACAGAATTTTTAGAACGGCAGTTTTTTAAGAGCAGGAAACGGAGGACAGGAAGACATGGAGTTTTTATTTGATACGGCCAATATTCAGGAGATACAGAAATACATCGCCATTTATCCCATTACAGGAGTGACCAGCAACCCTTCTATTATTAAAAAAGAGGGGAAGATAGATTTTTATCGTCATTTCCGGCAAATCAGAGCAATAATCGGAGCGGAGCGTTCCCTGCATATACAGCTTACGGCGCCGGATGAAGGCACGATGCTCAGGGAAGCCGACACGGTTTTAAATAAGGTGGATGATAAGGTATTTATCAAGGTGCCGGTTAACGAAAACGGTCTGAAGGTGATGAGAGCTTTGAAAAAAGACAGGATAGGAGTTACTGCTACGGCAGTCTATTCGAAAATTCAGGGATATCTGGCGCTGGAGGCAGGAGCCGACTTTATCGCGCCGTATTATAACAGGATGGAGAATCTGGATATTGATGCCTATGACACTATAGCCTGTCTGGCGGAGCAAATCAGAGCTTACGGATATAATACAAAAATCCTGGCGGCCAGCTTTAAAAATATCGCACAGGTGAATGCTGCTTTTGCAGCCGGGGCCCAGACGGCGACGCTTTCGCCGCAGCTTCTTCACGAGGCGATGGGGATGGCGGCCATCGGCAAGGCGGTGGCTGATTTTAAGAGTGACTGGGAGAGCGTGTTTGACGGTAAAGACCTGACACAATTATAGAGTGGTTTTTGATGGAACGGGGGTGGCGTGATGAGATATCTTGTAATCGATATAGGAGGTTCTTTCATAAAATATGCGCTGATGGACGAAGCATATTATGTGATGATGACGGATCAGCTCCCCACCCCAAAAGAGGGGCGCGATGAGCTGGTGGAGGCCCTGGGGAAGCTGTATGACAGATTTGCGGGTGAGATAGACGGCATGGCTATTGCGGCCCCGGGGATTATCGACAGCCGGAAAGGATACTTTTACACAGGAGGAGCGCTTCGATATAACGAAGGCTTTGCCATGAAAGAAGCTCTTTTAAAGCGGTGTCCAACAAAAATCCATATTGAGAATGACGGAAAATGTGCGGCAATGGCTGAGGCGGAGCTGGGGTGTCTGTCTGATGTGGAAAACGGAGTAGTCCTCGTCCTGGGTACAATGATCGGGGGCGGAATTATTAAAGACGGAAAACTATACAAGGGAAGTCATTTTTCAGCAGGAGAGGTATCTTTTATCTGCACGGCGGGTACGGAAAAGCCGGATTCCGGGAATATATGGGGAAACCGCTGCGGCGGAGTGTCGCTTGTAAAGAGGGTGGCTGAGAAAAAGAAGCTGCCCTGTGAAGCGCTGGATGGGAAACAGGTGTTTTTGCTGGCGGGAGACGGCGACAAGGAAGCACTGGAATGCCTTGACGAATATACGAGAGAGCTTGCTATCCAGATTTTTAATCTGCAAAACATCCTGGATCCGGAGCGGTTCGCCATCGGCGGCGGGATCAGCGGACAGCCTCTTCTGATGGAGTATATCAGAAAAAATCTGGATGAAATATACAGTGAATTCACCTATATAGTCAGAAGAGCCGAGGTGGTGACATGTCAATATTTGAATGTGTCCAATCTGTTGGGGGCGCTTGTTTGCTACCTGAAAGAGGAACAGGAGACGGAGCATTAGAGCGTGTCTCAAAATTCATTCCCGCCAAATGTGCCGCAAAGTGTGCCGCACATCTGACGGAAAGCAATTTTCAGCCACGCTCCAGTTATTTCCTATTCTTTTTTCGGTGTATTTCCCAAATAACTCCAAGACCGAAACAGAGAATACAGACAACGACAGAAACAGCAATCAAGGGCCAGAAGCTGGAGCGGTATGAACCTTCGCCCGTCTCTCTGATAAGGCGGTTCCGGCCGTCTGCCGCGCCGCTATTGTCACCGGCACCGGCTAAAGCGGCTGTTTCATCTGATATGTTCCGGCCGGACGTACTCTTATCAGCCGTTTCAGACTCCGTTCCTTCCTGCCGCTCCCACAGCAGTTCCCTTTTGACGGAGCCGTCCTCCTGCAGAATATTTGCCGAAAGGCTGTTTGTGCCGGAAAAAAAGAAGTCGTTGATACTGCCGCCGGAACGGATGAATATCTCCCAGGCAGCAGCCGTGTTGGTCTTCTCTTTTTCGGGAAGCAGCTCAAGTGTCTGGGGATCGGTGCCGCTCAATTCATAGGGCGGCCAGACCAGCTTCCAGATTTCTCCCTTCTTATCCAGGGAGAGAAGAACGAAATCACCCTTTTCCGGCTTCTCCCTGCCATGGTAGGAAGTGGTGTAGGAATACAGTTCTCCCTGATATCCGGTAAAATCTGCTGTCAGTTCACCGGGTATTTCGCTGAGCGGAAGCATCCTGTCTATCACGTTTTTTTCAGCGCCTTCCGGGCCGCAGGTGAGTGCGTGGTTTACCGTAATCTGATACAGGTTCCCCTCTGTTTCCGTTATGGTACCGATGATCAGTGCATTCTGCTCGCCGCGCCACATGCCCCACTCGGCATCATGGGCCAGGGCGGTCAGAGGAGCGGTTCCTGACAGTAGAAAGCAGAGTGACAGGACCGTAAAAAATCTTGTTATATTCTTTCTGTTTTGTTTCTTGATAAAATATCTCATATATTCCCATTTCCTTTCCTGCAGCCGGTTTTGAAAGTTTATTGTTTGCGGGAATGGCTACCGGTTAATCTCGGTAAGCCGTACAATGTTCTCAAGAAGCCGGTGAAGCGATTCCTCTGTTTCACCATACTTCTTCAAATCTTCTAATTGGAGCAGTTCTTCGGCATCTGCTGTGGTGATACTGACGCCTTCTTTTACATCGCTGCCTTTAGAGGGATAATCCCAACGGATTTCACCGCAGTTTCCGATCAGGGCGAGGAGGCTGCATGCCGTCTGGCTCATGCGTCTCAGATCCGGTTCACTTTCGAAATGTACCGTCATGGTATATGGTTCTCCGGATGTTTGAAGTTCCAACGACCTTTTTTCTTCTATGTTGAAATACTCGGCCAGAAGGCCCAGAAGCCGTCCGTCTGCGGGGGCGTCGCCGATATATTCATTTCTGGCATTGAACAATTCTTCACTGTACAAAGGGGGCAGACTGTAGACGGCAAAGACATGCTCCAGGGAAGCAGGTTCTCCTTTCTTCACTTTTCCGTTCCACACAATGCGCGCCGTATCGCCGGGTAAAAAATCCGGAACCGGATTGGCGGAAAGTACAGACTGGTCCAGTCTGATGACGGATGCCTTTTTCAGTATCTCTTCATCCTCAAACGGCCTGGCAGTGATTCCGTCCTCGGTAATCTCCGTGATAACGGCGTTAAAAGATTCAGTTCCTTTTTCCGAACAGCCGGCTGCGGACAGCAGCGCTGTCAGGCATATGGCAAACAGAGCGACGGTTCTCAGAAGCTTCATACAATTTCCCCTTTCTGTTAAGGCGGCTGTGCGGCAGCATTGACGGAAACTGCCGCCGGACAACCACCGGTTTGATACGTTTATTATTATTATTATTCTAAACTATTTCTCTTTCTGTTGCTATTACGGCTATCCTAAGAATTCTTACATTTCCATTGCAGGATTTACTCAAGCTTCATATAAATTTCTCTCTGTAAAATCCGGTTCACAATTTTATGGGGAGTGCTGGCTGAAGTTAAAACCGCCCGATTGCCTCATGGCCTGAAAACAGGCACCCTTTTTAATGCCCAAAACAGGGCTGTCTGTATTTGGAACACCTGTTTTTATGAATTACATATGTTTTACAGGGCTTTACAGAGGTTTCACCGCGACTGGCAGACCCATTTTACATAAAACTGATACAATTGAGCACGTAGTCAGAAAAAGTGATGAACAAAAAGAAGGATAAAAAGAAGAACAAAAATTCGGAGTTGAAGAAGGAGAGAAAAATTATGGTTATCAGACGATTGGCGGCAGCAGGCGTGATAGGTATGATGGCAATGTCCATGGTGGGATGCGGTACAAAAACTGCAGGGACAGAGGCAGCCTCGCAGACAGAAGCAGGAACAGCAGCCCCGCAGACAGCAGAAATACAGGCAGCGGATACACAGGCAGACACCGAAGCTTCCTACAAAGCTTCGGTAAAAGAACTTGTCATTTGTTACCTTCCAAATGAAGCCAGTGAAGAATACGCAGAATTCAGAAATATGATAGAAGCCGATATGTCCGAGGCGCTCGGCGTGAAGGTGACGGAAGTAAATGCGGCGGATTACAATGCGGCCGTAGAGGCGATGAGGACAGGGAAGGCGGATATCGTATACTTTGGGCCGGTCTCTTATGTTCAGGCCTCTGAGCGTTCGGGGGCGGAAGCGCTTGTGACCCCGGCTCCGAACGGAGATAAGGCTCAGGCCGGATATACATCGAAAATTATTGTAAAAGCAGACAGTGATATTCAGTCGCTGGAGGATCTGAAGGGAAGGACGTTTGCATTTGTGGATCCATCCTCTACATCAGGCAACTATGTACCTACATTGGAGCTGATGAATGCATTTGAAGGAATGACCAACGAAGATTTCCATACCAACGGCAAATTTTTCTCCTCCGTTATTTTCTCGGGAAAACATCAGAACGGCCTCCAGTCTGTGGTCAATGGGGACGTGGACGCGGCGCCGATTGCCTCTGATATTCTTTCCAGTGAGATTGCAGGCGGCCGTGTGACGGAGGAACAGTTCCGGGTCATTCATGAGTCACCGAAGATTCCGTCTTCTCCAATGGGTATCCGCGGAGACCTTCCGGATGATTTAAAAGAGGCTGTAAAAACATTTATGTTAGATTATGACAATAAAGACTATTTCCAGTATATGCTCGGCTTTGCTCCGGAGAAGAATGCCTCCTTTGTAGAAGCTTCCGACAGCGATTATGACTATGTGAGGGATTTGATGGCAAAAGTCATCCCGGAAGAGTAAGAATAAAAATTTAAAGGAGACGGATCATGGAAGCAGTATTACAGGTAGAGCGGTTAACCAAAACGTATCCGGGAAATCCGGCCCCAGCCCTTAAAAATGCTGGATTTTCCCTTGGAAAAGGGGAAATTGCCGGAGTGATAGGCCCCTCCGGGGCGGGGAAATCCACCCTTTTGCGGTGCATCAACCGTCTGATTGAGTCCAGTGACGGAGCGGTCTATATTGAGGGGGAAGAGATTATGTCCGCACCTCAGAGACAGGTGAAAAACATTCGGCGGAGAGTCGGAATGATATTCCAGCACTATAATCTGGTGGGACGCCTGACGGTAATGCAGAATGTGATGCACGGACGTCTGGGATATATGAGTACGCTGGACGGTGTTCTGGGACGTTATTCTGAAGAAGATAAAAGACATGCACTAAAGCTTTTGAAGAAAACGGGGCTGGAGAACCTGCTGTATCACAGAGCTGGGGAGCTATCCGGCGGACAGAAACAGAGAGTGGGAATCGTCAGGGCGCTGATGCAGGAGCCTTCGATTTTACTCTGTGACGAACCGATTGCCTCCCTTGATCCGGCCAGCGCCATGGTGGTTATGGAAATGATTCGAAAACTCTGCAAGGAGCAGAACATTGCCTGTCTTGTAAATCTGCATCAGGTAGACGTGGCAAAAAAGTTCTGTGACCGGATTATTGGAATGCATGAGGGAGAGATTGTATATGACGGCCCGTCCTGGGAATTGCAGGATGCTGTGATAGAAAAAATTTATGGAAAGCCGATTGAACAGCTGATGTTGGGAGGAGAAGGACATGGAGAACGGTAAAATTGCCTTAACACCGCCGGAAAGCAGGAAAACAGCATGGATTTTCTTCGCAGCGGCAGTGCTTTTGTTTATCCTCTCCACCTGGTACACAAAATTCAATCCGATGGAGGCGATTGTCTCTCAGGGAGAGTTCTGGCGGTTCATCTTTGTGGATTTTCTCCCTCCCAGATTCAGCCAGTGGGATCAGCTTCTGGACGCTGTCCTGCAGACCTTTTATATGGCGGTGGGTTCAACCGGTATTTCAGCCGTCATGGCGCTGTTCTTGTCGCTTTTGGGAACACCGGTAATCTGTCCGGTGAAACCTGTGAATTTTCTGGTGAGGGCATTTGCATCTGTGCTGCGGAACATTCCGGCCCTGGTTTGGGCGTTCATTCTTGTGGCTGCGTTTGGAATCGGAACGGCCGTGGGCGTTCTGGCTCTCATTATCGGAACGACTGGTTTTCTGATACGTTCGTTCATCGAAACAATCGATGAGGCGGCGGGCGAAAATATGGAGGCGCTGAAATCAACAGGAGCCGGAATCTTTCCGGTCATCACACAGAGCATCCTGCCGGCGTCACTGCCCGGCTTTATCGCCTGGTTTCTGTACTGCATTGAAACGAATATCAGGGCGTCAACCATTCTGGGAATGGTGGGGGCTGGAGGAATCGGCCTTCTGATGACCGGGTATATCAAGCAGTATAATTATCATGCAGCTTCAACGGTAATTATTGCGATTGCCCTGATCATTATCGGGGTGAATCTGCTTACGGATTATCTGAGAAAAATAACGTTGCGGTAATGAAATTATAATTAAGGAGGAACAGCTATGCAACCATTCGGCTCAGAAGTTGCGACGGGTTCACAAATACCGGTATACCGTACCGGCGGGCGCAGGCCGTATCAGGAAAAGATAGCGGTGGCGGACTGGAAACGGGATCTGCCGCTGTATATTTTTCTGGCGGCGGCAGCCGTGCTTACGATTGCCTCTTTCGTCCTGTTAAACCTGGACTGGGCAAAAGTAGCGTCACGGCTTCCGAAATTTATGGATGTGACGTCGGAAATGCTTCATTTATCAACAGAGCGTTTTTCGCTCACACTTACAACGCTGACAGAGACGATAACAGTAACTATACTGGCAACAATATACGGAATGCTCATAGGGCTTTTAGCGGGAGCGCTGGGAGCGGAAAATATCACTCCCTGGAAACCGCTTTCGGTTATTTTGCAGAGCTTTTTTGCTCTGCTGCGTTCAGTGCCGACCGTGGTATGGGTACTGCTGGTCCTGGCCTGCGTGGGATTTGGCCCGGCAGCGGGAATTGTGGGACTCAGCTTCCATGTGGTGGCCTTTTTTGGAAAGGTATTTGCACAGGCGTTCGAGGAGGTTCCGGAAGAGACGATAGAAGCGCTCCGGGCAACAGGAGCCAACCGGATTCAGATGTTTTTCGGCGCGGTACTCCCTTCTTCTTTTACAGCGCTGATAGCCTGGACGGCGCTCCGGTTTGAAATCAACTTCTCAGAGGCGTCGATTCTGGGAATGGTAGGGGCCGGAGGCGTCGGATATACCATTATGGCAGCGATGAACAGCTATAAGCTGGGAAGAGCGGGACTTGCCGTTTTGCTGATTTTCCTGTTTGCCTATTTGGTGGAGGCGCTGAGTACGGCGGTCAAACAGAGAGCAAAGCTTTAAAGAACGGTATCAGAAAAGAATTTATTAAGAAAGTGTGGATGGGACATGGACAAAAAAGAATTCAGCCGTATTCTTCTTCGCGCATCCAGAAAAGAGGTCATCGGCATGGCGGAGGAAGCGGAAAATAACCACAGAGTCACCCTGTTAAAGGAACCGGCTAAAACCATGGTTATGCTCCGGGTAAAGGAACCGGTGAAACAGAGTATATTTTATCTGGGCGAGATGCTGGCCAGCCATTGTGTGGTGGAGGTAGACGGAGTCCAGGGAGCTGCCGTCATGGCCGGAGATGATTTTGAGAAGGTGAGATGCGCGGCCATACTTGATGCGGTGCATACAGGCAGGATGAAAGAGGCAAAAGAGCTGGAAGGAAAAATACGCCGTCTTGGCAGGAAACAGCAGAAAAAACGGGAAACGGAAGCAGCGGTTATACGGGGAACAAAAGTGGATTTCCACGTTATGGAGGATGGCAATGGACACGAAGCATAAATTTGATTTTGTACATGACGCGCAGAACATGTTCCGTCTGCTGTTAGATGCAATGGCAAATCCCGGGAGGGTGGGAGAGGCTGGTATGTATGCCGAAAAATTTGAAACCCGGGAAGAATTTAAAGGAAACGGAATCTGGCTGGCCCTTGCCGCAGTGCTGCTGGACGGAGAGGTGACGTACTGGAGCAATCTGGCAAATAAGATCCGAAAAGAAATTCATTTTCTTACGGGAGCCGAAGAAAGCGGTCCGGAACATGCCGATTACCTCTTTATTGACGGAGGGGAGGACCCGGAAGAGGTGATGGGAAAGGTGAAAGCCGGAAGTCATTCGGAACCGGAGAAAAGCGCTCTTCTTGTTATTAGGGAGAATGAAATTCCCGATATCAGCCGTACATTTCATGGACCGGGTATTCCTCCGGAGGGACGCCGCGTTTTTCTGGGGGACAGGGAGCGCAGATGGGTTGAGGCACGCGACAGGGCCTGTTTTGAATATCCTTGCGGAATTGAACTGATGTTTCTGAGACAGGATGGAAGTTTCCTGTTGATTACAAGAAAGGCGGGTGCATAGGGGAATGGCATATGTGGCAGTTACAGGCGGCCAGAAGGCTGTCAGACGTTCCATCGGACTTTTGAAACGCTGTCGTACGAAAGGGAGAAAGATTATCGAACTTAGAGCGCTGGAGAACAGAATGGAGCTACTGGTTCACCGCGTCATGAGTGAAGCTGGTTTCTATGCACCGGCCTATGCGGCCCTGGCTCTGAAGCAGTCGGAGGGTTCAACGGAAGAGGCGGTATTTCTCCTCAGGGCTTACCGTTCCACTCTGTCCAGGGACTATTACAGCAAAACCCTGGACGGAGAGGAAATCCGCCTCAGCAGGAGAATATCGGCCGCCTTCAAGGATGTTGCAGGGGGCCAGTTTCTGGGTGCTACATACGATTATACCCATCGTCTTCTGGATTTTTCCCTGCTGTCGGAAACTCCGGAAGATGAGCGGAGAATCAAAGAAGAATGGAATCACTATAAAGAAAGAAAAGAGGAAATTACCGCGCCCCGCGTGTCCGGTTTCCTGAGGCAGGAGGGATTGATTACGGATAAAAAAGATGACTCCGAACCAGCGGATATTACATTGAATCCTCTGACTTTCCCGGCACCACGTTCCGCCGTCCTTCAGACGCTGACCAGAGCGGATACCGGATATATAAGCGGCCTGGCCTATGCCGGAATCAGGGGCTTTGGCCCCTCCCATCCGACTGTGGGAGAACTTCGGACTGGAGAACTGGAGGTTATCATCGAACATCCGGTACTGGAGGGAGAGGAGATGACCGCCGGAGAAATTTTGGTGACAGAGGTGGAGTCTTTTTTCCCAGAAGAGGTAAGCAGAGAGGATGAGAATGACCCGCTGAAGAAAATGCAGTCAGGCCAGGGGGATAAGGTGGATCAGAATACGAACCGGCTCAAACTGGCGGTGGGGTATGGCCTGGTGTTCGGCAGAAATGATACAAAGGCAATTGCAATGTCGATTCTCGATCGCATGATGGATACGGAGGGAGACACGATCCTTCAAAACCAGGAATTTGTACTGCTTCATGGGGACTGCCTGGAGATGAACGGATTCATATCCCACTTAAAGCTGCCGCATTATGTTACGTTCCAGTCCAAGCTGGATCGTGTGCGCCATACAAAACAGGAGGAACCGCAGCATGGATCAGAATTATAATTTCGGCTTTCTGGATGAACATTCCAAGAGAGCCGTCCGCAGGGCACTTTTGAAGGCGGTATCCATTCCCGGATACCAGGTGCCTTTTGGCTCAAGGGAGCTTCCTATCGGAAGGGGATGGGGAACCGGAGGAATCCAAATCACATTGTCCATTATCGGTAAAGAGGACTGCCTAAAGGTGATTGATCAGGGAAGTGACGACAGTGTGAACGCCATCTCAATCCGTAATTTTGTGACCACCTGTACCGGCGTGGAGACAACCACGGATTCGGAGGCTGCGACGATAATCCAGACCAGACACCGCATCCCGGAGGTTTTGCTGCGAAGTGATCAGATACTGGTGCTGCAGGTTCCGCTTCCGGAGCCGCTGCGTATGGTGGAACCGCTTGAGTCGGTGACTAAAAAAATGCATGGCGAGATGGATTATGCGGCCGTGTGGCTGGCGCTTTATGAAAATATCGTGAGAATTGGTGAGATTGAGCTGGGGGCCGATTATCCGGTGATGGCGGAGGATCGCTACATCATGCAGCCGTCCCCGATTCCGCGTTTTGATAACCCTAAGCTCAACATGAGCCCCGCTCTGTATCTGTTCGGCGCGGGAAGGGAAAAGAAGATTTATGCGGTACCGCCGTATACGAAGATAGAGTCTCTGGGGTTTGAAGATTATCCATTCAGGACCGAGGATATGTCGGGAAAGACCTGTTGTCTCTGCGGAGCTTCGGGCGTGTATATGGATGAATTCTTTGACTCCGGGACAGGGGAGAAAAAATACCAGTGCTCTGACAGCGGATACTGCCAGAAACGGAGAAAGAGGATAAAGAATGGAAAATAAGACGGCGCTGCGACTTGATAATCTGGTGGTAAAGCATGGGCCCGGCTGTTGTTTCTGTGAAAACGACAGTGCCGTACTTGAGCGGAACCGCTGTCCGCATTGCAAAACAATCTGGGCGGTCCGTGATGTTTCCCTTAAAGTATACAGGGGAGAGATACTGGGAGTCGTGGGGGAGTCCGGTTCCGGCAAGTCCACATTGATGAAGGCGCTTTATATGGATCAGGAGCCTACATCGGGAAACTATTATCTCGACTGCTACAAAGACGGGGCCGAGGAAATATACAGTGCGTCCGTGCAGCAGAAAAAATATATCAGGAATTATCTTCTCGGCATGGTATATCAGAATCCCCACCTGGGCCTCAGGATGTTTTTCTCCACAGGGGCCAATGTGGCGGAAAAGCTGATAGCGGCCGGAGGCCGGAATGTGGACGGGATGATGGGAAAGACTAAGGAACTGCTGAATCACATGGAGGTACCCGTAAACAGGGTAAAAGAGCCTCCGCGAAACTTTTCGGGAGGAATGCAGCAGAGAGTCCAGATTGCCAAGGCGGTGGCAAACCATCCGCCGATTCTTTTTCTGGATGAGGTGACGACCGGCCTCGATTTATCGGTTCAGGCAAAAGTGCTTGATCTCGTAAAACGTATACAGAGGGAATTTGGAATCACAATGATTGTTGTCAGCCATGATCTGGCGGTAATCAGAATGCTGGCTGACAGAACCATCGTTATGCTGGACGGCCGTATTGTTGAGCGGGGACTGACCGACCAGATTATGGAGGACCCACAGCATGTTTATACGCAGACACTGGTCAATTCCCTGCTGTAAAACGGGGGCTTTTAATAACAGTTCAGCCATGAGGTATCATATGAAAAAATGTTTTTTTAACGGAATGCTTATTCTCCCCGACAAACTGCTCTGCGGCTATGCCATGATTGTGCAGGACGGCATCATACAAAAAATCTGTCCCGAGCTGGAGGTACGCAGCGCCGGGCGCGCAAACCCGGAGAACAGAGGAATTCCTGATATGGAATATATTGATCTGAGAGGCAGATACGTGCTGCCCGGTTTTATTGATATTCACTCCGATTATATTGAGGGGATTATCCAGCCGCGTCCGAGCAGTATGATGGATTTTGAATCCAGTATTTACGAGGCGGAGCGTCATCTGATCAGCCATGGGATCACAACGATTTACCACTCCCTTTCCCTGGTAAAGGAAAAATATGATTTTGAGCGTCTGTCCGTCCGCAACAGGGAAAATGTGGACAGACTGGTGAAAATATTGAAGGTATTTGACCATCAGGCCCATCTCATTCACAACCGTTTTCATGCGAGATATGAGCTGGATAACCCGGAATTGTTTGAGTATCTGGAGGGACTGCTCAAAGAGGGGTATGTACAGGAGCTTTCATTTATGGATCATACGCCCGGCCAGGGCCAGTACAGGGATCTGGAGATTTATACGGATTCCCTGAAGCAGTGGAAGGGAATAAAAAGTGATGAGGAATTTGAACGGTTTATTGAGGAAAGCAGGAATAAGCCGATGGTTACCCATGAAATGCTTCTGAAACTGGCAGGTCTGGCAGCCGAGATGGGGATTCCCCTCGCCTCCCATGACGACGACAGCACAGGCAAGCTGGATTTCATAGAAAAAGAATATAAGGTCAATATTTCGGAATTTCCCATCACGATGGAGGTGGCAAAAAAAGCCCACGATGACGGTTTATGGGTGGTGGCCGGAGCGCCAAATGTGATGCTTGGAGGCAGCCATGCAGGAAATCTGAACGCTGAGGAGGCCATAAGGGCGGGCCATGTGGATATCCTTTGTTCCGATTACTATCCTCCGGCCATGCTCCAGGCTGTTTTCCGGCTCTGGAAAAACGGTGCGGTTAAACTATTTGACGCAGTGAAAATGGTCAGCCTGAATCCGGCCAAAGCCGTAAAAATAGATGAAGAATACGGCTCTCTTGAGGAAGGAAAAAGGGCGGATATTCTGGTAGTCAATGTTATAGAAGGCCATCCGTCGGTGGAACGCTGCTATGTGGACGGTGAAATGGTGCTTCAGTTCCAGTACGACAGAAGAAAAGGGGTGGCGTGTTGATAGAGATTAAAAACCTGAAAAAAGAATTTACGATGTATATCCGGGGAGGTACGGTGATTCCCAGTTTTACCGGCGTTTCTTTCAAGGTGGAGCAGGGGAAGCTTCTGGCTGTCACCGGACCCAGCGGCATCGGAAAATCGTCTCTGTTAAAATGTATTTACCGCACTTATCTCCCGACGGAGGGCGAGATCCTTTATGAAAAAACGGATGGAAGCCGGATTGATCTGGCAAAAGCGGAGGATAGGGAAATCATTGAAATCCGCCATCAGGAAATGGGGTATGTATCCCAGTTTTTCCATGTTCTTCCGAGAGTACCCGCCATTGAAATTTTGATGGAACCGCTTATTGAGAGAGGAACCGGTGAGTATGAGGCCAGGGCCAGGGCGGAGGAGCTGTTAAGTTATGTGGGACTTGGAAAAACACTGTGGGATATGTATCCTTCCACGTTTAGCGGCGGAGAGAAGCAGAGGCTGAACATTTTACATGCCATTATCACAAAACCGCGTTTCCTGCTTTTAGATGAGCCGACGGCCTCCCTGGACAGAGGTTATAAGGGGAAAATTATGGATTTAATTCTGGAGTTAAAGCAGGAGGGAACCGCGATGCTGGGGGTTTTCCACGATCAGGATGCCCTTCACACGCTGACTGACACCAGATACGATTTGGTGCGGGGAGAATACTGCGGCATGGAAAATTAATTGGGAGGTATGACGGATGAGAGCAGATCTTCATATGCACAGCCGCTGGTCCGACGGCTCCTTGGAGGTTTCAAACCTTATCAAGCTGGGAAAAAAATCGGGCCTGTCCGTAATGTCCATAACCGATCATGATACCATGGAGGGACAGGAGGAGGTAAGAATAGAAGGGAAAAAGCAGGGAGTGCGGACAATAAACGGGGTGGAAATCTCCGCCTGTAATCCGGAAACCGGACGTAAGGTACACATCCTGGGATATAATATTGCAGATGAAAAGGCTGTCACCGAGACACTGCGCCCCTATCTGACGGAACGGCATGAAGCAGTGAAGAGTGCGGTGGAACGGATTGCAAAGGCCGGCTATGCCGTTGATCTGGAAGACGTTCTTGCCTATGCGGGAAGAGGCGGTTACCTGTACAAACAGCATATTATGCATGCCCTGGCCGACCGCGGCTATACGACTTCAATTTACGGAGAGTTGAATAAGAAACTGTTTGGTAAAAATGGGATTGCCTTTGTCAGAAGCCGGTATATCCAGGCCGTGGAGGCGGTACGGCTGGTGAAGGAATGCGGCGGCAGCCCGGTACTGGCCCACCCTTATCAGTATGACTCAATGGATATAGTTCCGGAATTGATGCGCTATGGGCTGTCCGGTATTGAGTACTGCCACCCGACGCAGTCTGGTGGCAGAAAAATCCGGGTAGAGGAAACGGCGATGGCCTTTGGCCTTTTCCTGACGGGAGGGAGCGATGCCCATGGACTCTATACGGAGGAAGTGTATCCGCTTGGAAGTATGGAATTCAGGATGGCACAGAAGCATCCGCTGCTGCTGTAGAAGGCTGTTAATTCAAATGGAAATTCCGAATTGTTTTATTTTACTTAGTGCAGATAAAACCCGTAAAAGAACTGAAATATCCGTTCTTTTACGGGTTTTAGTCGTTAAATGTGCAGAATAGAGAGAAGGGAAGTCAGCATCTTATTTCCAGCTATCTTGTTCTTTCTGTGTCACTAACAGGTTTGGAAGTTCCATATCCTCCCCCACCGTCAGCAGATGGATCAGGGCGGCCTCCTTTGCTTTTTCAGGGTTATTTGTACGGATGGCCTCATAAATCGCCTTGTGCTGTTTTAATACATTTTTGGCCTGTTCCAAAGTCGGCTTATTCTCCGACAAATCATTCATGCTAAGTGACGCCTGGTGGACCAGAAGCGGGTTCTGGGTAGAGGCAGCCACCGTTCCGTGAAATTTCAAATCGGCCAGATGATATTCATGCATGGATTGTGATTCGATGCATTTTTTCATGGATGAAATTGAGGAGCGAAGTGCGCTGATATTCTGCGGAGTGGCCCGTTCCGCAGCCAGCCTTGTAATCTCCGGTTCGAAAATAAGCCTGCTTTCGTAGGCCTGGCGAAAGGTGATTCCATTAATCATAATATGCGGGCTGTATTTCTCGCGGATACTCATAAGAAGCTCTTCGTCCTGGGTAAGGTAGGTACCGTCTCCGGGTTTTATGGTTACAAGCTTAACAAAGGATAATGATTTTAAAGCCTCACGCATGGAGGTGCGGCTTACATCCAATTTAAGAGATAAATCGCGCTCGCTTGGAAGTTTCTGTCCCGGTTTAAAATAACCGCTGTCAATCATCTGAAAAAGAGCGTTGATAATATCATCAACAATCGTGTGTTTTTGCAATGGTTTAATCATTTGTCTGTTTCCTTTCTGTAAAGAAACCTTTTCAATCATTCTAATATAAATAATTCCAACATTCAATAATTTTCCAGTTAATTTGTGTGTCTACTAACGGCCGGCGGTGATTTAGCGGCCTGATAAATTATGGAGCAGGAATCAGGGGAATTATCACTAAAAATCCTACAATAAATTATGTAATATAACCAAAATTTTAATTTATATTATCCGATTATTGACAATATATACAAAATAGTGATATTATCAAGTTGTATAAAGGTATGAACAACATACCATTAAACCAAAGAGGGATAATACAGGAGGAAAATGTATGAGGAACAAAATGGGGTTACTTATGGCAGGTTTAATTTGCAGTATCAGTATTTTGGCGGGATGTTCTTCCGGAGGAAAAACGGCGGAGCCGGCAAAAGAAGCTCAGGAAGCGCAGGGGCAGGAGAACCGTGAGGCACAGGCAGAACCGTCCGGCGAGGTAATGGAATTTAAAGTTGCCAGTGTTGTATCCCAGTCGGCAAAAGATGCTGCGGAGGAATTTACCCAGAAGGTTCTGGACGGAACGAATGGGAGAATCAGGGTGACATTTTTCCACGATAACCAGCTTGGCGATGATAAGAGTGTAGTTGAGGCAACCCAGCTCGGTGATATTGACATGGCAATTTCCCCGATCACGCCGCTGGCATCCTTTTTCAATGATTTTTATTTGTTTGACGCTCCCTTCGTATTCTTTGACTATCAAGAGGTTTACGATGTACTGGATGGTGAAATCGGCCAGGCGATGGCAAAAGGGCTGGAGGAATATAACCTGAAATGCCTTGGATTCGGGGAGAATGGTTTCCGTTATCTGACTAACAGTAAAGTCCCTGTGAAGGTGCCGACGGATTTAAAAGGCCTGAAGATTCGCGTGATGGAGAACGAAATCCAGCTTGCCACCTGGAAGGCCTTTGGCTCAAACCCGACTCCGATGTCGTTCAACGAATTATATACGGCTCTGCAGCAGAAGACGGTGGATGGCGAGGAGAATTCTCTTGGAATTATAGATTCCAGTCAGTTTATGACCGTACAAAAATACCTTTCGATGGATCAGCATACCTATGTGCCCTTCGTATTCTGCATGAATCTGGAGAAGTTTAACAGTCTTTCCCCGGAAGATCAGAACGTAATCACAGAGGCAGGTAAAGAGTGGGTGAAAAGTCAGCGAATTTATTCCCAGAAATATGACAAGGAAATTTTAGATAAATACAGAAATACGGAGGGGATTGAGGTGGTGGATATCACGGCTGAAGAAAAACAGCAGTGGATGGACTGTGTTATGGAGGCTGATATCTATAACATGATCAAAGAAAAGCTGACTCATCCGGAATACATGGATCAGCTTTTAGACAGGAAATAAAGGTCGGGGAAAGAGGTACGGAGAGATGGAGAAAGAATTAAAAACAGGTATTATAGGCTGCGGCAAGGTCGCAGGAGCACATGCCTATGCATATGGTACCCTGGATATTTCGGATTTTTGTGCAGTATGTGATGTGGACGGAGAACGGGCCGCAGCTTTTGCTGAGAAATATGGAGTGAGAGCCTATACGGACATCACCGAGATGGTACAGAAGGAGAAACTCGACGTAGTCAGTGTCTGCACTCCTCATCCGTTCCACGCCCGGGCGGCTGCCATGGCTGCAAAAAGCGGCTGCCATGTGCTGGTAGAAAAACCCTTTGCTGTAAAGGTGTCGGATTGTGATGCCATGATTGGGGAAGCCGAGAGAAACGGAGTGAAGATAGGCACCTTATTCCAGCGGCGTTTTTATGAACCATGTATGAGAATCAGAGAGGCAATTGACCAGGGGAAAATTGGAAAACCGGTAATGGGCAATGTGACCATGCTTGGCTGGAGGGATCAGGCGTATTACAGGTCCGATCCCTGGAGAGGAACCTGGGAAGGTGAAGGAGGGGGCGTCCTGCCGACTCAGGCCTGCCACCAGCTGGATTTACTTTTGTGGTTTATGGGTGATGAAATTGATGAGGTTTATGGTGTTTGGAAGAACTATAACCATCCGTACATTGAGGTGGAAGATACGGCAGTGGCGGTCATCAAGTTTAAAAACGGCGCTCTGGGTACGGTGAGCGCCAGCAATTCGCAGAATCCGGCCTTATTCGGCAAAGTGCGGATTCACGGTGATAACGGAGCAACAGTCAGCGTACAGACAGACGGTGGTGCCATGTTTATTGCCGGAATGACTGCAATTACGGAAGCACCGTTTAATGATATATGGACAGTGGAAGGTGAGAGCGGGATGCTCGACAAATGGAAGGCAGAGGACGAAAAAATCTTTTTTTCCCATGAACCTTCAGAATATTACCACAGACTCCAGATCAGGGAATTTATGACGGCCGTGTCGGAGGGGCGTGAGCCGCTGGTCAATGGTTATACCGGCAGAAAATCGGTGGAGCTTCTGGAAGCCATTTACAGAAGCTCAGAAACAGGACTTCCCGTAAAATTCCCGATAAAACGGTGAAAGGAAACGCAGAACATTCATCGCCATAGGGCAGAGAAGCGGCGGCGCTATAACTCGATAAAGCGCCGCCGTCCATAAAAACAGGAGGAACGGAATGAAAAAAGCAATAAAATGGCTGGATGATTATCTGGAGGTGTCTCTCGGCGTCGTACTAATGTCATTAATGACCCTCATTATTTTCATCCAGGTAATAGCCAGATATGTGCTGCGCAGCTCCCTGTCATGGTCCGAGGAGCTGGCCCGGTATTTGTTCATTTGGATTATTTATCTTGGAATCAGCTATGGCTGTAAGCTGATGAAGCATATAAAAATCGATGCCTGTATGTCATTGTTTCCTAAAAGAACCAGACCTTATGTGGAATTGGCCGGTATTCTTATATTTCTGGCTTTCGCAGTCTATGTAGCCGTCACCGGCTTTGATTTAACAATGAAACAGATTCCTTTAAACCGAAAGTCGCCTGCGATGGGGCTTCCGATGCAGTATGTATACGCTGCTCCGGCGGCAGGAATGGCGCTGTCTGCTATCAGGCTGGTCCAGGCGGTAATCGGCCAGGTAAAAAAGATACGGACTGGTGTCTCGTAATTTTCAGCAAAGGAGAAAATGGATGGTTACAGCAGCATTATTTATCGGTTTAATTATATTTTTGATACTGAATGTACCGGTGGGGATCGCGATAGGGTGCGCATCCCTGGCGGCAGTCCTGACCCTGGGGACCCTGACGAGTACGTTTATAGCGGCAACACTCGTCACGGCGTCGGATTCGTTTCCTCTTATGGCAATTCCTCTGTTTATTCTTGCGGGGGAGCTGATGGGGAGCGGGGGCGTCTCAAAACGTCTTTTGAATGTCTGCAACGCATTTTTCGGAAGAATAACAGGCGGACTTGCTATTTGTACGGTAGTTGTATGTATGTTTTTTGCCGCGGTATCCGGTTCAGGACCGGCGACTGTCGCCGCTGTCGGCTCTATGGTGGTGCCGACAATGCTGGAAAAGGGGTATTCAAAACGATTTACATTGGCGTTGATTGCGTGCGCAGGAAGTATCGGCGTCATTATTCCGCCGTCCATACCTATGGTAGTATATGGAGTTGCGACGAACACGTCGATTTCGTCTCTGTTCATGGCCGGCTTCGGTCCCGGATTGTTAATCGGTTTTTCTCTCATTGCATTCTGCTACTTTTACTGCAAAAAGATGGGGTGGAAGGGGAGCAGTACAAAATATACGCTGAGAGAAAAAATGATGATTGTGTGGGATGCCAAATGGGCTTTAATTAATCCGGTTATCATATTGGGCGGTATCTATGCAGGTGTGTTTACTCCGACGGAGGCAGCCGGAGTGGCGGCGGTATATGCTTTTCTCTGCGGTGTTTTTATCTATAAGGAACTGAATTTTAAAAGTCTGTTTTCTACTATCGGCACAGCGTTTTCTACAAACGGAACCACTATGATCATTATCGGATGCGCAACCGCATTTGCAAAAATACTGACAATGGAACAGATTCCAATGCAGATTTCACAGGCGATTCTTGGGATTTCCAACAATCAGATTATCATACTGATTGTGATAAATGTATTCCTGCTCTTTGTAGGCTGTATTATGGATACAACACCAGCAATGATGGTTCTGGCGCCGATTCTGCTTCCGATTGCCGCCTCATTTGGGATGAGTCCGGTTCATTTTGGCCTTGTAATGGTAGTGAATCTGGCGATTGGATTTTGCACTCCGCCGCTGGGAATTAATCTGTTTGTAGCTGCAAGGGTTGGGAATGAGCCTTTGGATACGGTAATCAAGGGAATTATTCCATTCATTATCGTAATGGTCGTGGACTTATTTATTATTACATTTGTGCCTTCCATCAGTATGTTTATACCGAATATGCTGATGAAATAGGCAAAGAGGGGAGAAAATAAGTGAAATTATCTTATAATCAGGCGACGGCCAGGGATTGCTCATCATTGGAAAAGGATGTGATACTCTGTGAGAAAGAGGGATTTGATTATATCGAGATACGGCTGGATATGCTGGACGAGTACCTGAAAGACCATACGGTGAGGGAACTGGCGCAATTTTTCCAAACTCACAGATTAAAACCCCATGCACTTAATGCCCTTTATCTGTATGGAGAAATGTATTCAGAACAGGATGAGGATAGGAAAAGAGAGGCTTTGGAAAGCCGGTTTTTGAATGCCTGCGAGACGGGACGACAGATTGGAAGCCGGTATTTTATCATTGTTCCTCCTCTGTCTGAAATGGTTTATACTAAGCCGTTTGATGAAACAAAGGCAAACTGCGTCCGCATTCTAAGGCGGCTTTCAGAACTTTCCCGCCCTTACGGCATTAATCTTTGCTTCGAACTGGTGGGACTGAGAAAAAGCAGTGTGCGTTCCATTGCAGAAGCCAGGGAAATTGTGGAGGAAGTAAACCGGGAAAATGTGGGGTATGTGTTTGACTCATATAATCTGTTTACAAATGGGGGAGACAATTCCTTTGAGGCATTAAAAACCGTTCCGGTCAATAAGATTTTTGCTGTTCATATCAATAATGCGGATGATTGTGCGGCAGATGACATGGCACAGGATAAACGCAGATTTTGTGATCAGGGAATCATCCGTCTTGACAGGTTTCTGAATGCTTTAAAAGAGACGGGGTATGACGGAATGGTATCGATAGAGACCTTCCGCCCTGAATACTGGAGGATGGAGCCGGAAGAGGTTATTCATCTGGCATATCGGACGACAAGAGATACATTAGAAAAGAATGGATGTCTGTAAATGAAAATACTGGCGTTGGAATCGTCTACGACATCGGCAAAAGCCATGTTGTATGATACGGAGAGAAAGGAGCCGAGGGTTTTTACAAAATCCTATGGCACGATGTTCCTGAACACGGTTGTTCAGGACATGGAAAAGGTATACGACGGGATGCTGCGTGCGGGAAGGAGTGTTCTGGAACAGGAGAAGGATATTGATATGATATCGCTTGGGGGAGCCTGGCATTCCGCCGGGCTGTGCGGGGCGGATATGAGCCCGGAAACTCCCGGACTTCCCTGGAATTATACGGGAGCAGCCGGTTTGTGCGGCAGGCTGCGCGGCCGGAATGGGTATTCAGAGAATTATTATCACAGGACCGGATGCATGGTCAATGCGATTTATCCGTTTTTTAAACTGATGTGGCTGAAAGAACTGGGGTTTGATTTGAGCAGGTACCGGATCGCCGGTCAGGGGGTATATAACACATTCCGCATGACAGGCTATAATGTGGTGACGGAATGCACCTTATCGGGAACGGGACTCATGAATATTTTCACTAAACAGTATGAACAGGAATTATTGGACATTCTGGGCGTAAATGATGGGAATTTACCGGAGATTGTTCCTTATAACCGGAGCTATCCGCTTCAGGGAGAGGCTGCAAAGGCTCTGGGGCTGAAAGCCGGAATCCCTGTGATACCCACTAATTCGGACGGAGGTTTGAACCAGATAGGGGCAGGTGCGCTTAAAAAAGGCGTCATGACGTTTTCGGTTGGAACCAGCGGTGCGATTCGTCTGACAACACCGGAGCCTGTGCTTCCCGAGTCACCGGGAACCTGGTGCTATCTGTCGCCCAAATCATGGATGTCGGGTGCGGCGACCTCCGGAGCCTGCAATTGCATTGACTGGTTCAAAGCACAGTTTGCCGGAAACATGACATATAACGAGCTGGAGACGGACTTTTTAACAGCCGCTGACGGACCGGTTTTCCTTCCTTTCGTGTTTGGGGAGAGGTGTCCCGGATGGAATGATGGGAGGAGCGGAGGATTTGAAAATCTGAGGCCGGCCCATTCCGTCAGGGATATGTACCGGGCGGTTCAGGAAGGCATTTTATTTAACTTGTATCAATGCTATAAGATTCTGTCGGAAGTGAACGGGCTGCCAAAGCGCATTAAGCTGTCAGGCGGAATACTGCACTCAAAGGGATGGACGCAGATGTGCTCCGATTTATTTGGAAGAGAAATGGAGGTAGACAATCAGGAGCAGAGCTCACTGATCGGAGGCGCTGTTCTGGCGCTGCATCTGATGGGAAGAATTGAGAATCTGGAGGATTACGACGTGCCGCCTATGGGAATCGTTTGTCCGGATCCGGTCAGGACAGATATTTACCGGAAAAAATTTGGAAGATATAAGGAATATTATGACGGCTGTAAAGCCGGAGGGAATAAGCAGTGACAAATATTTCGACAAATACGTCTTAATAATTGACAAGCCTCTCATTTTATATTATACTTAGTTCGTGGTTAACCATATACAAAAGATAACTTACATAAGAAGGTTTACCAAAGAAAAAGTACGCAGATACAAAGGATTTGTAACGGAAAGTACATAAGCGCTTTAAGAAGTACAAAAGAATGTACACAAAAGTACAAAAGACGGCATCCACAAAAGAACAACAGAAATACAAAAGAAACGACGACAAAAGATAACATTTCAAAATACAAAAGATAAAGCACAAACCAAATAAATACAAATGAAGAGCTGCTTCACTTTGTATGATATAGCAAACACTATATTGGAGCGAATGAAACCCAGCAAAGAACAGGAATACCTGTTTTTTGCCGGGTTTTTTAATTGAAGGCGGTGACCTGCACGCTCCGCGCGAAGGAGAGGGGAAATGGCATACAGGGAAGAATTGAAAAACCGGATCAATGAATTTATTGAGTCTCAGACAGGGAATATCTGCGTATCGCTGTTCGATTTAAAGGAACAGGACGGGTTTTCCATAGACGGGGACAGGCGTGTCCCTTCGGCCAGCATGATAAAGCTGGTTATCATGGCCGAGCTGATGCGCCGTGTCTGCGCAGGGGAACTGTCCCTGGAAGAAAAGATAAAAATTACGCAGGAAATGAGAACCGGCGGAGACGGAGTCCTTAAGGAACTGGAGCCGGGCCATGAATTTTCACTGAGAGAGATACTGACCTTGATGATTATAGTCAGTGACAATGAGGCCACGAATATTCTGATACAGATGCTGGGCATGGACAGGATTAACAGGATGGCGGCAGAACTGGGACTGAAGGAAGCGGTATTGGGCCGGAAGATGATGGATTCAGAAGCGAAAAAACAGGGCCGTGATAATTTTATCTGTGCCGATGATATCATGCTGATCCTGAAAAAAATTTATGAGGGAAGCTGTGTGGACAGGAAAGCCAGCGCCCTGATGCTGGATATTCTGAAACGGCAGCAGCAGTCGGGACGCCTTCAGCTCTATCTGCCTGAGGACGTGGAAGTGGCGCATAAGTGCGGTGATTTGGATTTTCTGGAAAATGACGGCGGAATCATCCTTCTTCCGGGACATCCCTATATTCTGGCCGTACTGACAAATGGGGTGAAAACCAATAAGGACGGGAGAGAGGCAATCGGCAGAATTTCACAAATTATATATGAAGAGCTTTCGTGGTAACAGTTCAGCCATGATGTATTCCGCGAGGTGTTTTCGCTGTTTTTTGCGAAAATCCCGAGTTGTGCGGCGCGACGCGATGAAAAGTGAACTTTTCACCACAATCAACGGCGTTTTTAAGCCGAAGGCTGAACTGTAACCTTTCGTGAAATGACAGAAGGTGTCCTTTCTTGACAGAAAAATATTACCTGCCGTATAATAACAAATAGGAGCCGGGCAGTTACTTTTTACAGCCACTGTCCTGCGAGGTGTTTTCGTGTGCAATTGCACGAAAATCCCGTGTTACACGGCGTGAAACCGCGTTTTTCAGCGGGGCTGTGATCAGTAATGCCGGAAAGTTTCCGGCGTAGATTTCATAGGGGGGCAGGGATATGAATCAGGGAGAAACGGTATATATTATTGGCGAGTCCAGGACGAATCTGGATAATGCGATTACGAAGGTTTACGGGACATTTTATATTGCGTTTGAGATCATACCGGAGACGGAAGAGATTATTGAGGTAGATTGTTCAAGGACTCTGGAACTTACCAAGGATTTTATCCGAAGGCTGTTTATCGGCAAAAAGTTCGTAACCGATGCAGAGCAAATTGAAGCTGAGGTTAAAAGACGCTACTATGGTTCTTCCACGAAAGCAATCATTGTGGCATACCGCGATGCATTGAAACGTTTTAAGAAAATTAAGGAATCAAATACATGACAAATGAACAGATACTTACCTGTGCGATAAATATCGGGGAACAGCTCCTGATTAACGGCGCTGAGATCAGCCGGGTGGAGGATACGATCAGCCGCATATGCAGCGCCTACGGCGTCCGCCAGAGTCACATTTTCTCCATCGCCTCATGTATCATTGTTTCCCTGGAAACGTCAGACGGGGAGTGGATTACCCAGACCAGGAGAATATTAAACTACGGCACGAATATGTATAAGCTGGACAGACTTAATAATCTGTCCAGGAAAATCTGTTCGGAACAACTGCCCCGGCAGGCGATCGAAGAGGAATTCGATGCAATTGTAAAGAGCAAAGAATATCCACCGGCTCTTCAGATTGCCGTCTGTGCGATGGTGGCGGCGGCCTTTACTGTTTTTTTCGGGGGCACACTGAGGGATGGATTTGCCGCCGCATTTGTCGGCGTACTGCTGAAACTGACCTTGTACGGCCTGCAGTCTATGAAGATGAAACAGATATTCTCCAATATCATCTGTTCCATCCTGTCGGGGCTTTTATGTATCTTTGTCTGTTTTGCCGGTCTTGGCCGGCATTTGGATACGATTATGATAGGCAATATCATGTTGCTGATACCGGGGGTGCTGTTGACAAACTCGTTCCGTGATTTTATCAGCGGGGATATGATCAGCGGCCTGCTGCATTTTTCAGAGGCGATTATAACAGCGGTCTGTGTCGCAGGAGGCTTTATTATAGCAATCATCCTGACGGGAGGTTCCTTATGAGAGAGTTCTGTTATGCGGTAGCCGCGTCCTTTTTCGGCTCACTCGGGTTTGCGGTTCTCTTTAATACGAGGGGCAAGAGAATCCTGATTTCCGCCGTTGGAGGCGCCGTCTTCTGGGGGCTTTATCTTGTTTTTATCCACTTCGTGGATAATCAATACCTGGGATTTTTTTTATCGGCCATTCTTATCACAATTTACGCCGAGGTATGGGCGAGGATTTTAAAGACACCGGCGACAACCGTGCTGATGCCGACCGTAATTCCTTTCATCCCGGGCGGGGCGCTTTATTATGCGGTGAGTGCGGCTCTGAGAATGGATCTGCCTGTCTTTGCTGAGAAGGCCCGGTCGGCTCTGGGGCTGGCCGTAGCGCTGGCCGCAGGTATCATGGTGGTGACTTCGCTGCGCGGGCCGGTGGATTTGATATTGAGGAGATGGAAGCAGGGCTCATAAATTTATAGATTTAAATCATGCACACTTTATGTAATGATACATAGAGCGTGCATTTTTTATTTAACAGGAAAGTTTTCCTGTTAAATAAAAACCGCTCCGCGGAGGATCGCACTGCGTCGGCAGGGAATCATGTCGCTACAGCACATCAAATAAAGTTTGTCATAATCTGCGGAGCAATCCGGTATCAAAGGGGCCAAAAGACCTTTTGACCCCAACATCATGGCATTAAGTTACAAGGAGGACACCGCATGAATCAAAAATCACATGACCTTAAAAATTTACCAGAACCGGCATTTGCCGGAACTGGCGATTCCTAATAAGGGACTTAATTTATAGCCCCTTATTTATTGAAGGATGTGCAAGGACGGTAAAACGCGAAGACCGTGAGCAATAGGAAACGGCGGCCTGTGTAGGGAGTGTCCGGGCTTATCGCGGATTGACGGTGAAGGATTCCCCCTGAAACGCGGCTTTTAAGGTTTCGAGGTAAGGAGTCAAAATACTGGAATTGTTTTTAGGCCAGACCAGAAAACCGGATTCGATAGGCGAGTAGCCCGAATATTCATAGGGTATTTTTTCAAGCCGGCCGCTTTCGATATAGGAGGAAGCGATCCGCTCAGGTAGGAAACAGACGCCGAGGCCTTCCAGAAGCAGATTCATGCACAGATACCCGTGAATCGTGTGAAACGGATAGATTCGTGGATAAAAATACGTATTGAGCCAATTCGAAAATGCCATCCCCCAGTCCATATCGATGTAAGGAAAATCATCCAGCGTATCGGGAGAGAAATAGCGGGAGTTCAGTTTCAGAGCAGGTGACTTAACAAGGACATAGCCGCAATTCCATAGCTCCACAGTCTCTATCCTACGGTGGGTGGGACGGTTCAGCACAAAGCCGATATCGATATTGTCGTCCAGAATCCCGTCTACGATATCGTTGGAATGCAGAACATTCACGTTGAATGAGATGTTGGGATATTTTTCTATGAGCGTACGGAATTTTGAGAAGACCGTAGACTGCCAGATGGTTTCCGGAGCCGCGATTGACAGACGGGACGTGAATCTGCCGGATACATCGAGGGCTTTTTTTGATTCCAGATCCAGATTGCAGATGCTCTTTGCATAGTGGATAAATATTTTTCCATGGGGAGTCAGTTCCACAGAGGTTTTGTTGCGCACGAAGAGGGTCTTGTTGAGTTCCGCTTCAATTGATTTAATCCGCGCCGTGACGGCAGATTGTGATACGAACATGATTTCGGCTGTCCGGCTGAAATTTTTTGTGTTGGCTAATAATAAAAATGTTTTCAATGTTTCGGTATCCATATATTCCTCCCGGCACTTTGTAATTCTTATTAAATTTCTGATTCACACTGAAAGATAATTTGTATTTCTCAAATGGATTATTTTTTATTATACTATACAAAGATGCAATTGACAAATATATTGCGTAAAGCGTAAAAAAACATCTGACAATTAAGGCGCAGTACACAGACAGTATTACGGAGGTTTTAAAGGGGGAGAGTGGTGTTGGATCGAATTAAAGGCATGAAAAAGGCTGATGCAAAGCGTTTATTATTTTTTCATGCGTTTTTCTGGGCTTTTTCTAATCTCATAAATCCCATAACACCGGCGATGTTTCTGGAACTGGGCCTTCCCGATTATATGTTTGGGGTGAGTTTTGCGGCAATGGCCGGGGCCTCCTTTTTTATGGCTCCCGTTTGGGGAAGGCTGTGCGGGAAAATCGGCTGTACGAAAGTGATTTTTATTGGATTTGTCACTTATGCAGTTACACAGATTGCGTTTTACTATTCGGTTACGCAGGCAGAGATCATCATATGCCGTCTGGCCGGCGGAATTACCTGTTCTGCCGTTCCGGTAGCCACACTGGCCGGCCTGATCAATCTTACCGGAGCCGAGGAACGGAGCCGGGGGATGCTTTACTATTCGGTTTTGTCAACGGCGGGCTGTGCGGTTGGATATTCGATAGGAGGTTTTTTGGGAAGCATATCTATTGAACTGGCTTTCCAGATTCAGGTCGTGGCGATATTCCTGTTTGCCCTCATACTTTTATTGACTGTTAAGGATCCGGAGCCTGCCTGGGAGGAAAGGAGCTTGCCGGACCAAAAGAAGAGCGGATCCAATATTACGGTATTGCTGGCCGTGTTCATGGCCTCCGTATTTTGTGCCAGCTTTGCCACGACTGCGTATGACAACGCATATAACTATTATGTCAAGGAGGCGCTTAAATTCCCCAATTATTACAATGGCCTGATTCGGGCCGGGATAGGGGGCATTACACTCATTGTGGATTTTACAGTGGGAGCCTGGCTGATGAAGAAGACGGAGGTCAAGCGCTCGATTATCGCCTGTCTTTTTATAAACGGCGTCGTGGCGGTAACGGTTCCGCTTGTATCGGATGTCCCGGCTTTTGTGGTTGGCAACTTTATATTTTATGCGGTTAATGCGCTGTACCTGCCTCTTCAGCAGACAATGGCGACGGAGGACAGCAATAAGGAAAACAGCGGCAGTGTCGCCGGTATGTTTAATTCCTGCCAGTATGCGGGAAAGGTGTTCGGGGCTTTATTTGCCGGTTTTATATACGGAGCAGGCAGCTTGCTGCCGTTCTATTCTTCGGGAATCGTGTTTATATTAGGAGCGGGATGTTCCGTCCTCTATTACCGAATGAAAAAAGGAGAGCTGAAATCTGGGCAAAGGGGGGATAAAGGAAGACGGCAGATTTTATTATAAATTAACAAAATAAACAGGAGGAGGTTTTTTAATGAGTGAAAAAAAGAAAAAGTTAAAGTTGAAGGCTCCGAACGCAATGCTGATCCTGGTAATTATCGTACTGGCCAGTGCAATTGCCAGCTACGTAGTTCCGGCCGGCTTGTATGACAGAGTGGCAGATCCTGCTACGGGACGAATGCTGGTTAATCCTGACACCTTCCATTACATTGACCAGACGCCTATTGGGTTTTTTGAGTTTTTTGAATCATTGACGATTGGATTGCAAAATTCCGGATATATTATTTTCTTCCTCTTAATCATCGGAGGGGTATTTGGAATTATGGATGCGACAGGAGCGCTTCATGTGGGAATGGCGAACCTGATTAAGAAAATGGCGGGAAAAGAGATTCTGCTTGTGCCGATTTGCATGGTGGTATTCGGCCTCGGCTCGGCCTGCGCAGGGAACTTTGAAGAATTCCTGGCCTTCTTTCCACTAATGGTCACCGTCTGCCTTGCCATGGGATTTGACTCGATGACGGCCATGGGTATTGTATGGATGGCGGCGGCCTGCGGCTATTCCGGCGGATTTACCAACGCCTTTACAGTCGGAGTGGCACAGGGAATTGCGGGACTGCCCCTGTTTTCGGGGATGTGGCTGAGGATAGCCGCTTTTGTTGCCTTCCTCTCCGTTAGTATTGTTTATGTAACGATGCACGCGATAAAGGTCCGTAAAAATCCGGAGTCCAGTCCGGTTTATGAGGAAGATAAAACCCATGTTGTTAATATTGATGTTTATAATGTGCCGAAGCTGACGATACGGCATAAGCTGGTGCTTTTGATTTTAGTAGGCAGCGTAGTGGCTCTTATAGTCGGAGTTACTCAGTTTGGCTTTTATATCGACGAGCTTTCCGCTGTTTTTCTGATTGCCGGAGTTTTAGCCGGAATCGTGGGAGGACTTAAGCCGGGTGAGATGACGGATGAATTTATCAAAGGCTGCGGAAACCTTTTGTGGGCGGGAATGGCAATCGGACTTTGCGGCGCGGCGACTTATATTCTTCAAAGCACAAATATTATTGATACGGTTATCCACTTTATGTCGGGACTTTTGCAGGGGCTGCCTGCAGCGCTCAGCGCCTGCGGTATGTTCGTTGTCCAGAATATTTTAAACATCCTGATACCCTCCGGCTCCGGTCAGGCGGCGGTTACGATGCCGATTATGGCCCCGCTTTCCGATGTGCTGGGAGTGACAAGGCAGACGGCGGTTCTGGCATTTCAGTTCGGAGATTCATTTACAAACGTAGTCACCCCTACCTGTGCAACTCTGATGGCCGCTTTATCAATGGCCAAGGTCCCCTGGGGGAAATGGATCAAGTTCCTGGCTCCGCTTTACGCAGTGTGGGTGGTGATAACCTTTGCGTTCCTAATTTTTGCGGTAAAGGTTGGATATGGACCGTTTTAGTAAGCAGCAGGGCGTAAATTTAAGAAATTAAGAAAGGGTAGTGATAATAAATGAAAAGAGATATCTTGAGTGAAGCTCTTGAGATAAAGGAGGAGCTGATTTTATGGAGACGCAGTCTTCACCGGATTCCGGAGGTTGGACTGATATTGCCGGAAACCTTCCGCTTTGTGACGGAACAACTCGACCGGATGGGTATTACATATAAGACATATACGGGCCATTCCGGTATTGTGGCGGATTTTGGCAACGGGCAGGGCAAAACAGTCGCCATAAGGGGCGATATGGACGGACTTCCGATTGAGGAGGACACAGGTCTTGAATTCAGCTCGGAAAATAAGAATATGCATGCCTGCGGCCACGATGCCCATACGGCAATTTTGCTGGCGGCCGCAAAATTATTAAAACGCCACGAAAGTGAGATAAACGGGACGGTCAGACTGTTGTTCCAGCCCGGAGAGGAATGGCCGGGCGGCGCGGAACCAATGGTAAAGGACGGGGTTATGGAGAATCCGAAAGTGGACTATATGCTTGCCCTGCATACAACGAGAAAGACAGAGGAGCCTTATCAGAACGGAGCCGTTATTATCAGCAATAAATACGTATCTGCATCCGACGAACAAATCTATGTGACGGTCAAAGGGAGAGGCGGACATGGATGTGCTCCTGACGAGTGTATTGATCCGATTGCGGCGGCCGTGCTGATTATCAATAACCTTCAATATATTGTCAGTAGAGAGGTGTCTCCCCTCAATTCCAGTGTAATCACGATTGCAACCGTCAGGGCGGGGAACGGGACCAGTAATATTATACCCGATGAGGCGGAATTTATAGGCACCGTGCGAAACGTGGATATGGAATCCAGAAATTTTGTCATGAAACGGATTGAGGAGATTATAGACCACACGGCAAAGGCTATGAGAGCTGATTACACATTCAGGATTGATCAGCCCTATCCTCCTCTTTCAAATGACGCAACGGTCTCGGAGCATGTGAGAAAAGCGGCAAAAAAGATAGCGGGGGAAGAACGTGTACGGTCGATTAACAAACCGGAAATGGGAGGGGAGGACTGTGCCTTTTTCTTCCAGAAAGCGCCGGGGTGTTATTTCTACCTTCAGACTGCGATGGCAAACCCGCGGGACGGGGAATATTATCCGGCTCATAATGCACGGTACTGTGTGGACGATTCGGTATTATATATCGGGGCAGGGACTTTTGTGGAGGCTGCTATGAGTCTTTTGGAGGAATAGTAAAGAGATTTAGTTAAGCAGGTGAGGACGCCGCCGGTACGGCCAGCGGACGGGGTGGTGAGGTGTGTATATGAGTCTTTCGTCCCGGGGGTTTGGCATCGCTGGATGGAGAAGGAGATACTGTGGTTTTGTTTTC
>Ga0129309_1000140_pt1 | contig 65361 bp, 61 predicted proteins | sample L1105metagenome_FD_94439 | JGI IMG/M metagenome (GOLD analysis project Ga0129309, IMG submission 94439) | Ring-tailed lemur group fecal microbial communities from Wisconsin, USA - L1105 metagenome | ecosystem: Host-associated > Mammals > Digestive system > Large intestine > Fecal | place: USA...
ATGGATGCATTTTCGGATTACTTCGGTTATGCACTGGAACATGGAATCTATCTTGCACCATCGCAGTATGAGGCGATGTTTGTATCCGATGCTCATACAGAAGAAGACATTCAAAAAACATGTGACGTAATCAAAGGGCTGAGATAGATATGGTGTATTTTATTGGAGCGGGTCCGGGTGACCCGGAATTATTAACGATAAAAGGGAAAAAGATCATTGATCGGGCAGATGTTATTATCTATGCGGGTTCTCTGGTCAACAAAGAGATCTTAAAAGATGCAAAGGCAGATGCACGGATTTATAATAGTGCGGGAATGACGCTGGGAGAGGTGCTGGAAGTGATGGAACATGCAGAGGCAGAAGGAAAGCTGACGGCAAGAGTTCATACAGGCGATCCGGCAGTATTTGGAGCACATCGGGAACAGATGGATGCATTGGAGAGAGAAGGAATTCCATATGAAGTGATTCCGGGAGTCAGTTCTTTTTTTGCAGCTGCAGCTGCATTAAAAAAGGAATATACACTGCCGAATGTCAGTCAGACGGTTATCCTGACAAGGATGGAAGGCAGGACGCCGATGCCTTCGGGAGAGAGTATACAGGAGCTTGCCCGGCATCAATCGTCGATGGTCATTTTTTTGAGCGTCGGCATGATTGATAAGCTGACAGAAGAGTTGACAAAAGAATACAAGGCAGATACGCCGGCGGCAGTTGTATATAAAGCTTCCTGGAAAGATCAGAAGATCATTCGCGGGACATTGGAAGATATTGCCGGGAAAGTAAAGAAAGAAGGCATCCGGAAGACGGCATTAATCGTAGTTGGTGATTTTTTAGGCGATGAATACGAACTGTCAAAGCTTTATGACAAGACGTTTTCTCACGAATATCGGAGGGCAGAACATTGAGTATTCAGCTGATCAGTGTCAGTTACCGGTATGCTCCGGTCAATATCCGCGAAAAGTTTGCTTTTTCGGCGGAACAACAGCAGAAAATCATGAAGCGGCTGGTTACGAGGAATGAAATCAAAGAATGCGTTTTGGTGTCGACTTGTAATCGTACGGAATTATATTGTTACGGCAGCGATCGGATCGCAAAAGACAAAGTATTTTCCGTTATGCAAAAAGAACTGCTGTCTGATACGGGACTGAGGTACGAAAAAGATGTGAGTCGTTATCTGCGTTTTTATCAGGATCAAAAGGCAGGCAGACATTTATTTCAGGTGGCGGCAGGATTGGATTCGATGGTTGTCGGGGAAGATCAGATCCTTGGGCAGATCAAAGATGCCCATGAACAGGCAATGCAGCTTGGAACGACAGGAGTCTGGCTGAATACGTTGTTCCGATATGCAGTCACAGGAGCAAAAAAAGTAAAAACGGATACAGAGATTTCCAGGACACCGATATCGACAGCGAGTCTTGCGATTCGGGCGGCGTCGGAGCAACTTGGAGGTCTTTCCGGCAAAAAAGTTATGGTGATCGGAGCAAGCGGGAAGATTGGCTCCATTGTTTTGAAGAATCTGATTTCGATTCATGATGCAGAAATTTATGCAACCACACGCAGAACGAATCTCAGACATCAGGAAGGCTCTTTTACGACAGTGTTGTTTGAAGAACGGTATTGTCTCATGGATCAGATGGATGTTGTGATCAGTGCTACATCCAGTCCTCATTATACGATTACAAAACAGAAATTGCAGGAGTATATGAGGACTGATAAGCGGAGAGTTTTCATTGACCTTGCGGTTCCTATGGATCTGGAGAAGAGCATAAAGGAGATCAAAGGTGTCCGGTATTATAATATTGATGACTTTGAGCATATTGCTGCTTTAAATAACGAAAAAAAGAAACGGGAAGCAGAAACGGCAGGTCTGATCCTTGAAGATTATGAGGATAAGTTCGAACGGTGGAGAATCTTTAAAAATCATAAGATGACGATGGATACCGTGTGTCGTTTTCTGGAAGAAGAAAGCCGTGAAAAAGGAATCGAACATGCGGTCAGAAAGTTATTTTATCAGGTACGCGACAGTGCGGCACCGGAAGAACTGGATATCTTCTTCCGGTCATTAGAGGAGCGAAACAAACAATGGGAAGATTAATGATTGTCGGCTTTGGGCCGGGCGGATACGAGGATATGACGAATCGGGCAGTCAGTGCAATCGAAGAGGCAGATGTTGTGGTCGGTTATACGACCTATATAGAGCTGTTGAAGAAAGTATTTCCGGATAAGGATTACGTATCCACACCGATGATGCAGGAAGTAAAACGCTGTGAGATGGCGGTTGAGATGGCGGAACAATATGATAACGTCGCAATTGTTAGCAGCGGTGACAGCGGTATTTATGGAATGGCGGGGATCGTCATGGAGATTGCGGAAAAAAAGAGTGCAGGGGTTCCTATCGAAGTGATACCGGGAATCACGGCTGCCAGTGCAGCGGCAGCGATTCTGGGAGCACCATTGATGCATGACTTTTCAGTTATCAGTCTGAGTGATCTTATGACGCCGTTTGATCTGATCATGCGGCGTGTGGAGTGTGCAGGGATGTCCGATATGATCGTATGCCTGTATAATCCCAAAAGTAAAAAGAGGACGACTTATGTAGAACAGGCAGCAGAGATTCTGATGAGGTATCGAAGCAGTGATACGCCTGCAGGAGTTGTAAGGAATGCCGGAAGAGAAGATCAGTCTGCTTATCTGACGACACTCGGTGAACTGAAACATGCACCGCTGGATATGTTTTGTGTTGTTTTGATCGGAAATTCAACGACTTATGTCAGAAACGGCAAAATGATCACACCAAGAGGATATGAGAAGAAATATGAATAAGACGTTAAAAATTGGAACAAGGGAAAGCAAACTGGCATTAGTGCAGACAGAAATTGTACAAAAAAAGATCAAAAAAGTTTTCCCGGAGATAAAAGTTGAGATCATAAAGATGTCTACAAAGGGTGATCGAAATCAATCGTTATCACTTGCTTCTTTTGGAGGAAAAGGAGCATTCACAAAAGAATTGGAAGAAGCGCTGCTGAAAGGTGAGATTGACCTTGCGGTACACAGTGCCAAGGATCTGCCGCTGGAATTTCCGGAAGGACTTGAAATCTGTGCGGTTTTAGAAAGAGAAGACCCGCGGGATGTGATCATTACGTGTACCGGTGTCAGGCTGTCCGACCTGCCGGCAGGATCACTTCTTGGAACGAGCAGTCTTCGGAGGGAGCTGCAGGCAAAGCGGTTGAATCCGAACATTCGGATCAAGGTTTTGAGGGGAAATGTCCATACCCGCCTTCAAAAGCTGAAGAGTGGGGAGTATGATGCAATCGTTATGGCAGCTGCGGGACTGAAACGGGCCAAATTAGATAAGGAAGAAGGACTCTTTTATGAATATCTGGATCCGGAGGAATTCCTTCCGGCGGCCGGACAGGGAATTCTTGCGGTCGAAGGCAGAAGCGGAGATCTGACAGAACTCGTTTTGGCAATCCATGATGAGTATGCGGCGGACATTTTAAAGACAGAGAGAGAACTGCTGAATGTAATCGGAGGCGGCTGTAATGCGCCGGTTGCCGTGTATACAAGGATGGAAAAAGAACGGATGTCAGTAAAAGCAATGTATGCAAAGGACGGAAGACATCCTGTCTATACGGAGATATGCGGCAGAAGAAGAGACAGACTTGGCAGAGAGGCAGGAGTAAGATTATGTCAGATGAACGATTTGGAAGCGTAAAACTGGTGGGTGCAGGACCCGGAGATGCGGGGCTGATCACGGTAAAAGGAATGGATGCGATAAAAAATGCAGATGTGATTGTCTATGACAGTCTGATCTCCATGTCGCTGCTGAATGATATAAAAGAAGATGCCGTTCTGGTTTATGCGGGAAAACGTGCCGGCAGACATCATTTGTCACAGGAAGAGATCAATCAGATGCTGATCAGCTATGCAAAGCAGGGATATGAAGTAGTCAGGCTGAAAGGCGGCGATCCGTTTATCTTTGGGAGAGGTGGAGAAGAGGCATATGCATTAAAAAGGGAAGGAATTGATTTTACGGTGATTCCCGGGGTATCCTCTGCTTATGCTGTGCCTGCATACAATGGAATTCCCGTAACGCATAGAACGTATGCGTCTTCCATTCATATCATTACAGGACACGAAAGCGGCGAAAAAAATGGAAGATCGGTACTTGATTATCATGTTTTGGCTCAGGAAGAGGGAACCTTGATTTTTTTAATGGGACTTTCCAATCTTCCGAATATTGTCAGAGAACTGATCGCTTGCGGAAAAGACCCGAAAACGCCGGCGGCCGTTTTACAGCAGGGAACGACAGCAAAGCAGAAAGCGGCTTTTGCAAAGTTGGAAACGATTGTGGCAGAATGTGCAAACAAGCAGATTCAGGCACCGGCTGTGATTGTTGTTGGTGAAGCTGTAAAACTTTCGAAGGATCTGGCATGGTTTGGACATGGTGTGCTTTTTGGGAAAAAGATTATGATTACCGGTACGAGCCGGATGGCACGACATATGACCGAAGAAATTCAAAAATATGGCGGTGAAGCGGTTGCATTTCGCCTGATCCGTACAAAAAAGAAAAAAGCAGATCTGCGAAACATAGCGGATTATACATGGGCAGTTTTTACAAGTGCGAATGGAGTGAAGTATTTTTTTGAAACACTAAAAGAACAAGGAATTGATCTCCGTGAACTGATGCATCTGAAATTTGCGGTTATTGGCAGCAGTACAAAACGGGAATTATGGAATTATGGTTTTGCAAGTGATTATATGCCGGCTTCGTTTTCCAGCAGGGACCTGGCAGAAGGGCTGATTCCGCAGCTGAATCCGAACGATCTGATCGGACTTTTCCGTGCTGAGGAAGCATCTGAAGTATTGAGTTTTGAACTGAGCAGATGCGGTATTCCATTTCGTGAGCTGCCGTTGTATCAGACGGTTGTCGAAGAAAGCAGAAAAGAGGAACTGCTAAGACAGCTTCCTGATATCGATTATCTGACATTTGGAAGTTCGAGTGCAGTAAAGGCATTTGCTCAGATGACAGAGCATTATGATGGACCGATGCCTGACATGATCAGTATCGGACCGATTACAACGAATACTTTGACAGAATATGGTTTTTCAGTGAAAAAGACGGCAAAGGTTTATACAACAAAAGGAATGTGTGAGGCACTGGTTGAGGAGGCACAGAGATGCGAAAAAGATTTTTGCTGACATTAGGATTTATGACGAGGATTCCGGTAAAGATCGACTGGGAAGTGAAGGACGGAGATCTGGAAAAGGGAATTCTTTATTTTCCGGTGATCGGCCTGATCCTGGGAGGGGTATGTGCAGCGGTTTATAAGATTGTATCTTATGTTCTGCCATATCCGGTCAGCATTTTGTGCGGAATGCTGACCCTGGTATGTCTGACGGGTGCATTTCATGTTGACGGGCTTGCTGATACGATGGATGGCATTTATTCTGCAAGAAAAAGAGAACGGATGTTAGAAATTATGAGGGACAGCCGTCTGGGAACCAATGGAGCAATCGCGGTGTTGTTCGATTTTGCGTTCCGGTTTTGGGGCCTATACAGCATTGGTCAAATTTTTAACGAAAGTCTGCCGCTTGTGTTTCTTATTTTACCGGTATCCGGGAAGATGGTACAGGGCATGGTGGGATTTCATGCGGTTTATGCAAGAGAAAAAGGTCTGGGGCTGTTTATAGGAACCTTAAGCGGAACAAGGGTTTTGATCTGCAGTCTGCTTGGAATCTTATTCATAAGCATTGCATGTGGCTTATATGGATTCTTTTCTTCCTGCCTGGTTTTTTGCTGTATTTTTTTGTTTCGCCGATACATTGAACGGATTCTGGGAGGAATTACCGGAGATGTGATGGGAGCGGCGAATGAGCTGGCAGAAATTTTGTTTCTGATGATCTTATATGCATCTTATCAGATTTTGTAATAATGTATAAAATCAAGGAAAGATCTTAGAAAATTTTGGTGATTATTTGAAAGGAAAAATGTTTGACATTTATTTAACTATCTAATATAATGAGACTTGTAGATACATAAGGGTATGTGGTAGATACTCCTTACTAGGTGTTATTGTTTAAGGTGATAAGAAAGTGGGCATTCTTACCACCTTTTTTCGTTGAAAAAATTCCATTGCACGGCAATCTTGAGCAGCGGTCATTTTTATGATAAAATTATACTAGTAGTGTGCAAAGGGGATAAAAAGTGGAAGATGGAAAAGAAAAATCGTTTTAGTGATTTATTAGAGCAGTTGATGACGAAAGCCGGATTAAAGAACAATACACTGGCACAGGAACTTCAATATGATGTTTCTTATATTAGTAAATGGGTAAGCGGACGCATGCTTCCGGCTGAAAAAAGTGCTGCAAAAGTTGTGGATGTGATCAGCCGCTGTATCGTAGAGGCACTTGAGGAAGAATCGAAGAATGAGCTTTATGCGGATTATCTGGTGGAAAATGACGAGGATCTGAAGGCTGCGATCGGTGATAATCTGATGGTTGAGTACAACTATGTCAAAGAACTGAAAAAGACGACAGGGGTAGAAGTCGCTCCTCAGACATCCTTTTTCGCGGAACTTCCGCTGCTTCAATTTATCTTTAAGATGAAGCATCCGGTTTTGAGAAAGGTGAAGTCGCTTGAGATCGCATCAGCGGTTGACATTCTGTCGCTGAAGCATGAATATCGGCTTATGGTCGTAGGAATCGAGGGGGAGAATTTGTCGGTACACAGAGAATACCCGGGAGTCCACTTTTCGATGATTATCAATCTTGAAGTTGGAGAATGGGACTATCTTTATGATCCGATCTTTATGATGAATATGCTGACGGGATTTTCAAATGTCGATTTTTATATTTATGAAGGTGTTCAGGCATATGGAAAGATTGTCTTTGCCGTCAAAGATGCCTATGCGATATCCGGGATGCTCTTTGACAATAATCACTGTATGGGAGTGACTGCCAGTGAGAATGTCGAAGACTGCAATGTTATTTTTGACAAGATGAAATCATTATGCAACAATGATCTTCTCCTGTTTCGAAAGGTCACAATGCGGGAGATGCTTGTGAAGCATCAATATATTCAATCCATGCTTTCGACAAATCTGAGATGGATGATCGGTAATATGTCAGAAGTTCTTCTGCCGAATGATTTATTTGAGGAAATTGTTCCGCAATTGGATACGATGGCGATATGGAAGATGAGTGAAGATGAATTGCGCCGTGCACAGAATCTGACACAAAATGTTTTGGAAGAGTCGCAGATCCAGATTATGATGTACGAATCCGCATTTACCAACTTTGTTGTTTCCGGCGAATTGGATTTCTTCAATTATAAAATCTATCTGACTCCCGGACAGAGGATGCGTTATCTGGAACATCTGCTTTCCGTATTGACAAAGAATGACAAACTGGAAATCAAATTAATCCATGAAGGATTTATTACAGATTTTCAGTGTGCGGAGAATCCAAGTCTGTACATATCGAATGCAATCAGTTATTTAAGACTGGATAATCATCATTACCGCAACAACATTATGATTCTGAACCGACCGGTGATTATCGATATGTATCATCGATTTTTCAATGAGATTTGGAATAATCATGAAGAAGTTGTCATCGTCGATCGAACAGAGATCATAGAGAATGTACACCACTTTATGAAAGCGGTTTTATTGCTTTCCAAAACAGAATAGACATCAGAAGGATAAATGTGATTCACATTTATCCTTTTTTGTCCTAAAAAATCCCGTGCTAAATATTTCCTTTTGTGATAAGCTTCAAAAGTCGGGAAATGCACCGGCATTTTAAATAAAATTGAAAATCAGAATATTTAAGAAATAGAATGAAAGGGAGAAAATAATGAACACCAAGAATTTAACAGGAAAACCAAGTATCGACCGCCCATGGATGCAGTATTATCCAAAAGAATTTCAGCAGCTTCAGGTGCCTCAGTGTACATTGGTTGACTATTTGAAAAGAATGATGCCGGGAGAAGAAGTAACGGCAATGCATTATTACGGAACAGATATCGCTTGGAAAGAAGTTTTTGCGGAAGCAGAAGTTGTTGCAAAAGCATTAAGGGCAATTGGATTTCAGGAAGGAGATCAGATTCCGGTATTTTTACGTGCCGTTCCACAGTTTGTCTCTCTGTTATTAGCAGCTGAGATCATTGGAGCATCCTTATTATGCCGTGATAATACGATTGAAGAGAACGTTGAAGCAGTCAGCAAATCCGGTGCAAAAATCATCATTGCTCATGATTTCCTGAGTCAGGAAGATATGGAAGCATATGTGAAAGGTGCGGGAGTAGAGAAAGTGATCCTTTTATCTCCATATCACACTGCAGACTGCGATTCTATGCCAAAGCATATTCATGAATGCATCAAATCACAGTATGCGGATACAAGAGCAGAAGGCGAAATGACAATGGCATGGGATGATTTCCTTGCATTAGCAGATACCTATACAGGAGAAGTTCGTGCAGAAGAAGATATCAATCGTCCATTGTTCCGTGCATACACAAGTGGTTCAACAGGACCATCCAAGCAGGTAATCCATTCTGCTGCTACGATGATCGGCGTGATCTATCAGATGGCACCATATGGTTCCGGCGGAGAATTCCGTCCGACATGGATGACAACCATCTTACCACCATCTTTAATTGCAGTTGTGGTATCCATGATTTTATCGCCGCTGGCTTCCAATAAACTTTTGATTTTGAATCCATTCTGTGAAGTAGAAGATATTGATTTAGAGCTTATGCGTTATAAACCGAATTTATGGCCGCTGATTCCGATGTTCGTTGAGATCATCATGAAGAGTGACCGTATTCCAGAAGATTATGATATGTCTCATATTGTTGCGGCAGGTGCCGGCTGTGAACAGTTCAATAACGGACAGTTAAAACGCGCTCAGAAGTTCTTTGATAAACATGGATGTAATTTTATCTTCACATCCAGCTATGGACAGAGCGAAGCAGGTTCGAATATTACCTTCCCAAGCCCTGCACAGTATCCATATGGCAATGGCAATATCGGAATTTCTATGCCATTGAACAATATGAGTATCTTTAAGCCGGGTACAACGGAAGAGTTAACCTATAATGAAGTTGGAGAAGTCTGTGTGGCAGGTCCTGGCAATATGCTTGGATACGATAATCCGGAAGCAACGGCAAAAACATTAATGGTACACGAAGATGGAGAGTCATGGCTTCATACCGGTGACTTAGGATATATGAACGAAGATGGTATCGTATATGTTCTGACTCGTGGTGCAGCTCCTCGATATGGCGGTGGAAACCTGATTTCACTTGTGATGGAGAATAAGCTGATCGATGCTCAGATTGAAGGTATCAAAGACGAATTTGTCGTAATCGTACCGGATAAAAAGCATATCAAATGCCATTTACCATATCTGTATGTCGTATTGGAAGACGGATATACGGTTGACGATATCAAAGACGGCGTATATGAAGCACTGGAAGAATTTGAGTATCCGGTAGATATTCAGGTATTGAAAGAACGTCCATTCTTCCACTTTAAGACGAATCGTATTGGCCTGACCAGAAAACTTCAGGCAGCAGCCAATTAATCAATAAAGAATAATATGGCAGAGTATAAATAATGTATATATAAATAATAAGGATTTATGGCAGAGGAAGCAGATACAGGGAGTTTATCTGCTTCCTTTTTTTTATGAAAAATGCTACAATAGAGCATAAAAGAGATTTGATAAGAGAGTGAGAGTATGACAGAGACGGATTTATATCAGTTTACAGAGAAGATGGAAGCCTCTGACCGGTCGTATTACAGGGAGATAAAAAAGCGATGGAATCGGCTCGCGAAGCCCATTGGAGGTCTTGGAAGATTAGAGGATATGGCGGCACAGATCGGTGCTATTCAAAAGAGCCTGCATCCGTCGGTTGATCGAAGAGCGATTGTTGTCATGGCAGGCGATCACGGAGTTGTGGAAGAAGGAGTGACGCAGACAGGAAAGGAAGTTACAAAATCCGTAATGGAGAATATGCTGGTTACGGCATCTTCGATCACTCCATTTGCACGAGTTTCACATGCGGATATCATTCCGGTGGACATTGGAATTGCTTCTGATATTGAAGCGGCCGGCGTATGGAAACGCAAGATTCGGTATGGAACCGGCAATATCAGGCACGAGCGTGCCATGACAAGAGAAGAAGCTGTGCAGGCGGTATGCAGCGGCATCCGGGTCATGAAAGAATTACAGGAACAGGGATATCAGGCGGTTGCAACCGGAGAGATGGGAATTGGCAATACAACAGTCAGTTCCGCAATCTGTGCATGTCTGCTTTCTCAGCCGGCAGAAAAGGTTACCGGAAAAGGTGCCGGTCTGTCACAGGAGGGACTGGATAACAAGATCCGGGTGATCAAAGATGCGTTGAAACTGCACAAGCCGGACAGAACGGATATGTTGGATGTCCTTTCGAAGATTGGAGGTCTGGAGGTTGCGGGTCTTGTAGGCTGTTATCTGGGTGCGGCATATTATCGGATGGCGATCATCATTGATGGGTTTATCTCTTCAATAGCAGCTTATATGGCAGCTCAGATAGAGCCAAAAGCGAAAGATTATATGTTCGCATCGCATTGTTCGGATGAGCCGGCAGGAAGTCTGATGCTTCAGGCACTTGGACTGAAAGCATACTTTTATGGGAACATGAGACTTGGAGAGGGAACCGGAGCAGCGATGTGTTTTTCTTTTATGGATTATGCGTTGGCGGCTTATGAAGGTATTCCGAGTTTTCAGGATGCAGAGATTGAAGAATATAAGGAAGATTTATAAGAACGGCATTTGCTGAGGAATATATATGTTAGAACAGATTAAGATCATAAAACCGGAAGAAATTGAAAAAAACAGTATGAAGATCATCACGGAGGAACTTGGTAACCGGACATTTCCCGAATTGGAAGCACCGGTCATAAAGCGCTGCATTCATACATCCGCAGATTTTGATTATGCGGATAATCTTGTCTTTTCTCCAAATGCAGCTGCGGATGCGATTGAAGCAATCCGCCATGGTGCTTCGATTGTGACAGATACGAGAATGGCAGCTTCCGGAGTGAATAAGCGAAAGCTGGCACAGTTTGGCGGTCAGGTGTATTGTTTTATGGATCATGAAGATGTGGCACTGGAAGCAAAGGAACGGGGATGTACCAGGGCGGTCGTCTGCATGGAACGGGGCACTCAAATCAAAGGTCCTGTGATCTTTGCAATCGGCAATGCACCGACAGCGCTGATTCATCTCTATGAGCTGATCCGGGAACACAGAGTCGATCCGGTGCTTGTCATAGGAGTTCCGGTTGGGTTTGTGAATGTCATCGAATCAAAGGAATTATATCTTGGAAGTGAGATTCCTCATATTATTGCGAAGGGAAGAAAGGGTGGCAGTAATATTGCGGCAGCAATCTGCAATGCTCTGATCTATCAGGTATAGAGGATGCGTTTGAGAGAAGGTATTTCTACGGGATCGTGCATGACTGCAGGAGCATTGGCGTCCGCATTGTGGCAGAAGACCGGTAAATGCCCGGAGTGTGTGGAGATTGAAACGCCAATTGGAAGGCGGCTTCGGATTCCGGTTGTGGAAGCGTCATATGGAAGATGCTCCGTTAGAAAAGACGGCGGGGATGATCCGGATGTGACCGATGGATGTGAGATCATTACGTCTGTAGAATTTATAAAAGATGGAAAAGGACAGATATTCTTCGAAGCAGGCGAGGGCGTTGGAATTATTACGGAACCGGGATTAAAGCTTCCGGTCGGGGAACCTGCGATCAATCCGGTGCCGCGGAAGATGGCAGAAGAACATCTGAAACCATACATGGGAAGTGACAGCGTGAAGATTACGGTGTCTGTTCCAAATGGGGAAGCCATTGCCGCAAAGACGTTTAATCCGCGCCTTGGGATATCGGGAGGAATTTCGATTCTTGGAACGACAGGAATTGTGCGCCCGATGAGCGAAGATGCGGTAAAGGATTCTCTTGTATTGGAGTTATCGCAGATTTATGCAAAAGGATATCGACATGCGGTCTTTGTAACCGGCAATCAGGGACATAAGATGCTGGAACAGCAGTTTGGTCCGCTGAATCCGGTGATCATGGTTGGGAATCACATCGGATTTCTATTGGAAAAGGCGGCTGATTTTGGGTTTTCCGGAATATTGCTCGGCGGTCAGTACGGAAAACTGATGAAGCTTGCTGCCGGCATTTTTAATACGCACAGCCATATAGCAGATGGAAAGATGGAGATACTCTGTACGCATGCAGCATTGCATGGGGCATGTACGGAGGTGATCAGAGCCTTGTATGAATGCAGAACGGTAAAGCAGGCAGATGATCTTCTGAAAGAATTCCATCTGGAAGGACTGTGGAAAGATATTGTGGAGAAAGCAGAAGAAAAGGCAGCACAATGTGGAAGATTCCGTGTGAAGACCGGAGTCGTATTTTTGGGAAATGACGGCGTGATAAAAGCAGCAAGTTCCGGAGCAGAAGAGATCCTGAAGGAGGTAACGGTTCGTGAAGCATAAAGTATATATTATTGGAATGGGTCCCGGCGGAACAGAATATCTGACGAAAAAGGCAGAAGACATCATTGCCGGATGTCATTTCCTTACCGGATCTTCCAGAATGTTAACCGGGATCCGTTCTTTGAGACGTCAGGATGCAGAAGTGTATCCGCTTAAGAACATCGATGCATGTATGGCGTGGATTGAAGAAAAGCAGAGATTGGGAGATACGGCGGTTTTGGTTTCCGGGGATGTACATTATTACAGCCTTGCAGGGACAATTCAGCGCTCTGATTACGTGTGGGATACGGTATTTGTATCGGGGATCAGTTCGTATCAGCTGATGGCGGAACGCATCGGCATCACATTGGAAGATGCTGAACTTTGCAGCGTACATGGGAGAAATGAATCCGAAGGTTATGTTGTCGATCGGATTGCACAGCATAGGAAAACGATGTTTTTATGCAGCAGGGATTTCCCACCGGAACGGATTGGAACAGCATTGTGCCGATATGGATATGGAGAGCTTATGATCTGGACAGGCAGTAATCTTGGTATGGAAGAGGAGCAGGTTGTCTATATGAGTGTGGAACAGCTGTCTGTCCGGAATGTTTCCGGAATGAGTGTTGTATATATCGAAAATGAAAATGCAGGAATCTTTCATCCGGCGGCGTATCTGAGAGACTGTGATTTTATCCGGGGACATGTTCCGATGACCAAAGAGGAGATCAGGGTGCTGATCATGCAGCGACTAAATCTCAAGCCCTGGAGCTGTCTGTGGGATCTGGGAGCGGGAACCGGTTCCGTCAGTATCGAGATGGCAAGACAGGTGCCTTTTGGACATGTATACAGTGTTGAATATAAAGAAGAAGCGATTCGCCTGATCGAGAAAAACAAGGCAAAATTTCAATGCGGCAATCTTGAAATCATACGGGGCAGGATAAAGAAATGGATAGGCAGGCTTCCGAAACCGGACAGTGTATTTTTAGGAGGCAGTGAAGGCGAACTGAAACAGGTCATTTCTTATCTGGAAAAGATGCCCGGAACGGTGCATTTTGTGATGACTGCCGTTACGATGGAGACGCTTTCAGAAGCTGTCGGGTTATTTTCCCGGAATGCGTCGTTTCAATATATGCAGATACAGATTGGAAAGAGTGGTATGACAGGATCGTATCATACAACAGACATGAATCGTCCGATATGGATCTTGGAGGTGGACTTATAATGATGGATTATCGGGAGCGGATCAATCTGCTCATGAAGCTGCGGGATGTTGTTCGGGCAAACGAAAAAAATATATACAGAGCACTCAAAGAAGATATGGGTAAGCCGGAATTTGAGGCTTATGAGACGGAAATCGGCCTTGTGATGGAGGAATTAAATTACACGATCAAGTATTTATCCAGCTGGATGAAGTATAAGACGGTTCCGACACCTTATTTTCATATGCCTGCATCCAGCATGGTATATCGGGAACCCTATGGAAAAGTATTGATTATTTCATCCTGGAATGATCCGTTTCAACTGACGCTGATTCCTCTGATCAATGCCTGGGCGGCAGGCAATCAGGTGACGTTAAAGCCATCGGAGGTAACAGGCAATTCTGCAAAGCTCATTCATGATATGCTGACCGAAAACTTTCATACATCAAGAGTGCGGGTAATGCTTGGCGGTCCAGAAGTGACGATGGACCTGCTGGATAAGAAGTTTGATTTTATCTTCTTTACCGGCAGCATGAGTACCGGCAGAATCGTTATGGCAAAGGCGGCAGAGCAGATGACACCGGTTTCCCTGCAATTTGGCGGAAAGACGCCATGCCTGGTTGATGATACCTGCAATTTGAAGGCGGCGGCCAGAAAGATCGTACGCGGGAAGTTTCTGAACTGCGGGCAAAGCAGTCTTGCTCCGGAGTTTGTATTGATCGATGAAGCAAGAAAGGATAAGTTCCTTACTTATGTGAAATATTATATAAAAAAATTTTATGGAGAAAATCCGCTTGAAAGCCCGGATTATGGGAGAATTGTAAATTTAGAACATTTTTTCCGTCTGCTTGATCTGATCGAGCATCAGGAGATTATCATCGGAGGAGATTTTGATACGTATCAGATTAAGATTTCTCCAACTGTTGTTATGGAAAACTCGTTGTGTTCGGATATGATGAAAACGGAGATTTTCGGTCCGATCCTGCCGATCCTCACTTATCGGACATGGGAGGAGGCGGTTGACCGGATCATGCGGTTTCAGCATGCACCGGCAATGTATTTGTTTACAAAGGATAAAAATCACGAAGAATATATTAAAAATCATTATTCTGCCGGAAGCATATGCATCAATGATGTACTCATGCAGGCGATGACTCCGTATCTTCCGATGGGAGGAGTCGGGAGCAGCGGAATGGGCAAGTATCATGGGAAAGCGGGATTTGATCTGTTCTCCAATGTGAAAAGCGTGATGAAACGGAGAAACCGGGCTGAGAACAGGATTCTTTATCCGCCGTATCTGGATCATATCAAGTGGCTGAAAAAAATCCTGAAATAGAAAAATGATGCATACAGACAGTACTGATGGAAAGGAACAGAACATGAAGTATAAGAAAAAGGCATTGCTTGTTGTCAGTTTTGGAACAACCTTTGAAGATGCAGTTCCGGCGATTGAACATATTGAACAGGTATTTCAGCGGACATTTCCGGAGTATGATTTTTTCCGGGTATATACTTCGGGGATGATCATCCGCAAATTAAAGAGGACAAGAGGAATCGAGATCCCGGATATGGACCGGGCTCTCCGCAGGTTGTATCAAGAAGGATATACGGAAGTATTGTGCCAACCGACGCATATGATTAACGGTATTGAATATGAGAAGATGAAAGCGGCGGCTGCTCCATACAAAAAGTTGTTTCAAAAGTTTGTTATGGGAGATCCGCTGCTGACAAGAGAAAAGGATTTTAGAGATACTGCCGGTATTTTGCTAAAAACGATGCCGGCATATAAGGAAGATGAAGCGGTTGTCTTTATGGGACATGGCAGTGCACATTTTGCCAATGCTTCCTACAGTGAGATGGAGAATATGTTCCGGGAGCTTGGACGGGAGCAGGTATATGTCGGAACGGTAGAAGGATTTCCGGGCCTTTCGTATATTGAGAGCCGTCTTGAAAAAAAGAAGATCCGAAAAGTGCATTTGATGTTGATGATGATCGTAGCAGGCGATCATGCACAGAATGATCTGGCAGGCGATGGGGAATCCTGGAAGACAAAACTGATGGAAAAAGGATACGAAGTGTCCACAGTGATAAGGGGAATGGGCCTGGTAGAAGGAATTGCGGAGTTATACGCGGAACGAATGACACAGAAATTATTATTATCAGACTGATTGGAGCATATATGAAGTCAGGATATACAGCAGTGATCGCGGGAACGACAGAATCGAGATCTGTCATCGAAGCGTTAATCGAAGAGAAACAGGAGATTGCAGCATTTACAGCCACGAAACTTGGCACAGAAATGCTGCAAAATTATGATATAGAAATCATCGAAGGCCGGAAAAATCAGGAACAGTTTTGGCGTTTTTTTAAAGCATTTCGACCTTCGAAGGTATATGATGCAAGCCATCCGTTTGCGGATGAGGTTACGAAAAATGTGCAGGTAGCATGTGCAAGACTGTCGATTCCTTACGAAAGAGTCAGGAGAAAAGATCAGAACTATGATTATGAGAAAATGGTCTATGCTGCTGATACAAAAGAGGCAATTGAATTATTAAAAAATCTGCAAGGCAATATTCTATTGACAACCGGAGTAAAAACTGCAGGGGAATATTATGAGAATCTGGATGCAGAGCGATTGTTTCTCCGCGTCTTAGAGCGGGGTAATTCCGTGCAGACATGTATTGGGATCGGATATGAACCGGCGCATGTATTTGGAGAAAATCCACCGTTTTCCGTTGCGGACAATGAGAGACTGATCCGGCAGACGAAAGCGGCGGTGTTGGTTACGAAAGACAGCGGGATACCGGGCGGCGTTCCAGAAAAAGTAGAGGCTGCGAAGAAGTGTGGAATTCCGGTTATTATGATCCGCAGACCGGAAGCGGAATATGCATTTCCAAGAATTTTAATAACGGCAGCGGGAAGCGGTTCCGGAAAGACGACGGTAACACTTGGCCTGATGCATGTTCTGAGCAGGCTGGGAAGGAAAGTACAGGGTTATAAATGCGGACCGGATTATATTGATCCCATGTATCACAGGCGGGTAACCGGAAGACCATCTGTGAATGTCGATCCGGTCTTTCACAAAGAGCAGATGGGATTCCTTATCATGAAGTATGCAGATCATGCAGATATCGGTGTGATGGAAGGCGTGATGGGATTTTATGATGGAAAAGGGAGCACCGTGGAAGGAAGCACCTGGGAAGTTGCTTCTGAGACACAGACACCGGCAATTCTTGTGATCTCGGTGAAAGGAATTGCCAATACGGTCATTCCGATGATACAGGGGATTTTAAATTATCAGGAAAATACGATCCGGGGTGTCATTCTGAACCGGTGCAGCCGAGGCTTCTATGAACAGATCCGATCAAAGATTGAAAAAGAATGCGGCATTGATGTAGTCGGATATCTTCCGTATCATCGGGACTTACAGCTGAAAAGCCGGCACCTGGGACTTTATATGGCGGATGAAGTTGAGAATTGGGAGGAACATCTGGCGATTTTGGAAGAACAGATCCGGGCAACGGTCGATGTGACAAAGATTGTTCAAATTGCCGAAAAAGCCGGCTCAATCAGAGAATTATCAAAAAAGAGGGATCAATATCCGGTATTCCTTGCAGTTGCCCGGGATGAAGCATTTTGCTTTTATTACGAAGATAACCTGCGTATGTTGGAGGAATATGGTGTAAAACTGATCCCATTTTCTCCTCTGCATGATGCAGTGCTTCCAAATGGAATTCAGGGAATTTATATTGGCGGCGGATATCCGGAACTTTTTGCCGGGCAGCTGGAAGCGAATGAATCGATGCGAATGGAGATTGCGGCATGGTGCAAAAGAGGAAAGCCGATCATCGCAGAATGCGGCGGATATATGTATCTTGGACAGTCGCTGACCGATCGAAGCGGGAAACAATACGAGATGTGCCGTGCATTTCCTCATCGAACGGAGATGCAGGATAAATTAAATATGCATTTTGGATATGTTGCATTGACTTCGGAACAGACGGGCATCCTTTCCAATAGAAATGTGACAGCACATGAATTTCACTATTCGAAGGAAATCGGGGATGATTTTTCATGTATTGTGGATAAATACGGATCCAGAAGATGGCGAAGTGGATATCTGACAGAAAATCAGTATGCAGCGTATCCGCATATATCGTTTCGGGGCAATGAAACATGGATAGAACATTTTCTGGAGAAAATGCAGGAGGAACAAACATGGAACGGATCCTTATGATCGGGATTGCCATCGTTCTGGATTGTCTGTTCGGTGATCCTTATTGGCTCTATCATCCGGTACAGCTGATTGGAAAAGTGATTTCGATTTTGAAAAGGCAGATGCAGAAAATCTGCAAAAGAGATCACGGAATTCAGAAAAAAAAAGAGATCATCGCGGGCGGATGTCTGACGGCAATGGTGGTGACAGGAACTTTTGCAGCGACTGCAGCAATGCTGCATGCAGCGTTTTGTCTGCATCCTGCTGTCGGGAGGATATTAGAAGTCTTCTGGATGTATCAGATACTTGCGGCAAAATGTCTGAAAGTGGAAAGCGATAAAGTGTTCCAAAATCTGAAGGAACATGACATTGACAAGGCAAGACGTTCCATCTCCTATCTGGTTGGAAGGGATACGGAGCAGCTGTCGGAGGAAGAAATTGCCAAAGCCTGTGTGGAGACGGTTGCGGAGAATACAACAGATGGTGTGATTGCTCCGCTGTTTTACCTGTTTTGCGGAGGCGTTCCGCTTGCAATGGCATACAAAGCGGTGAATACGCTGGATTCTATGGTGGGATACCGCAATGAAGAATTGGAATATCTGGGAAAGATTTCCGCGAAATTGGATGACATCGCGAATTATATTCCGGCACGCATTGCTGCATGGACGATGATCGCAGCCGCTTTTTTGCTGAAGATGAATGGCAGAATGGCATGGAAGACGTATCTTGCTGATCGACATGCACATCTCAGTCCAAACTGTGCTCAGACGGAAGCGGCTGCGGCAGGAGCTTTGGAGATTCAGCTCGGAGGAACGCATGATTATTTTGGAAAGCCGGTATATAAACCGACGATTGGACGTGATATCTGTATGTGTGACGGAACGAAGATCAAAGGGGCACAGAAGCTGATGTATGCAAGTCTTGTGATCTGTTTTTGTATCTTTTCCCTTTTTCTTATCGGATTGCAGCAGATATAATGTGATCCGGGAATGACGGCAGCCGGATCGACAAGCAGAACACAGAGAACATGGAGATAACAGATCGATGAGAAAACATGGCGGTATTATTTATGAGAAAGAAAAAGAGCTGCTGGACTTTTCAGCTAATATTCATCCGAACGGGATGCCGGAAGCAGTGAGGAAGGCAATGACGGCAGCGCTCGGAGAATCCGTTCATTATCCGGATCCGGATTGCATTACATTGCGACAGAGCATTGCGAAAAGGCACCGCATCCTGGCAGAGCATATTATCTGTGGAAATGGTGCGGCGGAGCTGATCTTTTACTATGCATTTGTGCTAAAAGCGCACAGGATCCTGCTTCCGGTACCGGCATTTACGGAATATGAAGACGCATTTTGTGCCGCTTCCGGTGGAACGCTGTCCATTGATTATTATAAGATGGATCAAAACTCTTTTTGCATCAAAGAGGATATTTTGGATCAGATGAAAGAATCGGCAGAGGTATTGATTTTGTGTAATCCGAATAATCCGACCGGACTGCAGGTCAATCCGAATCTGCTAAATCGGATGATGGAAAAGGCGAAAGAGAATCACATACATATCCTGCTGGATGAGTGTTTCCTTGATTTTGTCGTGGATGGAAAGGACAATTCGTTGATCCCGCGTTACCGGGAATATCCGAATCTTTTTATTTTAAAATCTTTTACAAAGATGTACGGAATACCGGGAGTTCGGCTTGGATATGGGATCAGCGCGGATACCGGGCTGATCGCACAGATGAAAAATGCGATGCAGAGCTGGAATGTCAGTCACATCGCGCAGGCGGCGGGAATTGCGGCATGTGGGCTGCATGGGTATGAAGAGAAAACGGCAAGGGATATCGCCGTCAGCAGAAGGCGGCTTTTTGAAAAGATGAGAGAACTTGGACTGCAGGTCTGGGAAGGCAGTGCGAATTTCCTGTTTTTCCGTGCAAAAGACTGTACGGATCTGCAGGAAGTTTGCAGGAGACAGGGGGTCTATATCCGGCACTGTAATCATTACAGAGGGATTGGGGAGGATTATTATCGGGTCGCTGTGCGGACAGATGAGGAGAATGAACAACTGATCCGCAGTTTAAAAAGGTGGAAAGAAGGTAGCAGAGGATGAAATTAAAACCATTGATGATACAGGGAACAATGTCAAATTCCGGAAAGACATTTGTCGTGGCAGGACTGTGTCGGATCTTTCAGAAGGATGGATACCGATGTGCACCATTTAAATCTCAGAATATGGCGTTGAATTCCTATATCACGCGGGATGGCTGGGAAATCGGGCGTGCCCAGGCGATGCAGGCAGAGGCCGCCATGGTGGAACCGATGGTGGAGATGAATCCGATTATGTTAAAACCGAACAGTGACATGGGTTCACAAGTCATTGTAAATGGCGAAGTCCTTGGTAATTTTCCGGCAGCAGAATATTATAAGATGAAAGAACAATTAAAGCCGACGATTCAAAAAGCATTTCATACACTGGAAGAACAGTTTGATGTGATCGTACTGGAAGGTGCAGGGAGTCCGGCGGAGATCAATCTGAAGGAAAATGATATTGTCAATATGGGAATGGCTGAGATGGCGGATGCAGATGTGCTGCTTGTTGCGGATATCGACCGCGGTGGAGTGTTTGCATCTGTCTATGGTACGATTCAACTGCTGGAACCGGAAGAACGTAAAAGGATCAAGGGAATCATAATCAACAAATTCCGCGGCGATGTAGAGATTCTGAAACCGGGATTGGAGATGATCGAACAGCTGACCGGCATTCCGGTGATCGGTGTGATTCCATATGAGAAAATTGATCTTGATGATGAAGACAGCCTGTCGGAACAGCTGATGAAAAGAAAGATGGGAAAAGGAATTGATGTAGCGGTCATTCGCCTGCCGCATATCTCAAATTTTACGGATTTTCGTGCTTTGGAGATGGAAGAGCAAGTTTCTTTGAGATATGTCACAAAAAAAGAAGAACTTGGAAATCCGGATGTTCTGATCCTTCCCGGCACGAAAAATACGATGTATGATCTGAAATGGCTGCGGGAGTCCGGAATAGAAGCACGGATCTGCCGCATCAGAGATGACTGCAGGATCATCGGAATCTGCGGAGGCTATCAGATGATGGGAGAACTTCTGCAAGATCCGGACGGTATAGAGCATGGCGGAGTTATGAAAGGAATCGGTCTGCTTCCGGTGCAGACGGTGTTTGCCGAACAAAAAACCAGAGGACAAAAACGCGCAGTTTTAAAAAGAAATCCGTCCATGATGATAAACGGATATGAAATCCATATGGGGAAGACAAGTGCCGTCAATCAACAGGTCGAAGAATTGCTGCATCTTGAGGATGGAACAACCGATGGATTCTGCACGCCTGACGGGAAGATCTGGGGAAGTTACTTTCATGGAATTTTTGATAATGATCTGTTTCGGAGAGAATTTCTTGCAGAGATATCAAAAGAAAAAGGAATAGAAGAAGCAGAAGAACTCTCTTTTGAACAATATAAGGAAGAGCAATATGATCGTCTGGAACAGCTGATCCGGAATTCTGTGGATATCGAACGGATTTACCGGCTGCTGCAGACACGATCGGATGAGGAAGAAAGTCCGGAAAAGGGCTGCGTTCATCTCTATTATGGAGACGGGAAGGGTAAGACAAGTGCTGCTGTCGGACTCGCGGTCAGGGCGGCCGGTGCAGGGAAAAAGGTTCTGATTTATCAGTTCCTGAAAAATAACAGTTCCAGCGAAAGAAAATGTCTGGATCTTCTTCAGGGGATAACGTGTATCCGAGGACCGGAAATGGTAACGTTTACAAGCAGGATGACAGAAGAAGAACGAAGAGAACATTTCGTGGAAAATAACAGAACGCTTCAGGAAATCTTTCAGACGGCGAGACAGTATGATGTTCTGATCCTGGATGAAGCAATTTATGCGATAGACCTTGGCCAGCTTTCGGAAGAGCCGTTGATCGATTATATTGAAAATAGGCCGAACGGGCAGGAAGTAATCCTGACCGGACGAAATCCGTCAAAAAGGCTGATGGAATGCGCGGATTATTGTTCATGCATCGTAAAAGAAAGACATCCCTTTGACCGGGGACTGGCAGGAAGACGCGGAATTGAGTATTAAAAGAGAATGACTTGACGATTTGTAGTTTCTATGTGATGATAGAGGTGTTGATATGGGATATTTTCCATTATTTGTAAATTTAAAAGGAAGAAAATGCATAGTCATCGGCAATGGAAAAGTTGCTGCCCGCAAGGCAGAACGTCTTCGGATGTTTGAAGGAGACGTATCGGTGTATGCGGAAGGAGAATGGGACGATTCTGTGTTGAAACAGGCATTTCTTGTGATCGCGGCGACGGATGACAGAGAGGTCAATCATAAGATCACACAATTTTGTAGGCAGCATGGAATCTTGGTAAATGCTGCGGATTCAAAGGAAGAGTCCGAATTCTTATTTCCGGCCGTGATCAGGCAGGGACCGGTATCCATCGGGATTTCAACCGGGGGAAGCAGTCCGTTGATCTCATCGGAGATCCGAAAGCGGATTGAATCTGTGCTGCCGGAAGATATCGGACAGATTGCGGAATTGATGGATGGCATTCGGGATGAGGTAAAGATGCTGCCGGTGGATTCGGATCGGAAGAAATGCATCTTTCAGTCTGTATATGAAGAAGCGAAAAAGACACATGGAGAATTGAAAAAGGAAGAGGTGGCGGCTGTTATTGCGAAGCTGCTGAAGGACAACGATGATTACATTAGTGAAGAATAAAATGGATGTTGATACATATCTTGCCCTGAGGGCGTCTGTTCATTGGAAGAGATTATCCGTGACTCAGGCACAGAAGGCAATCGACCATAGTTTATTTATTGTTTGTGCTTACGATGGAAAACGACCGGCCGGTATGGGAAGGATCGTTGGTGATGGCGCCGTGATCTGCTACATACAGGATCTGCTCGTTCATCCTGATTATCAGGGAATGGGAGTTGGCAACCGCCTGCTGCAGGAGCTGCGCAATTATGTGCTTTCCATCCGGGAAGCAGGAACGGAGATGATGCTGGATCTGATGTGTGCGAAAGACCGCGAAATGTTTTATACGAAACATGGATTTATTGCGAGACCGACAGCAGATCTTGGTCCTGGAATGATTCAGTATCTAAATGACAGGTATTAAGGAGAAATGAAAATGAAAAGAACGAGAAGGCTTCGTACAACAAAAGCCATGAGGAATATGGTACGGGAACATTATCTGCATCCATCGGATTTTATCTATCCGATGTTTGTGATTGAGGGAGAAGATATTAAGAATCCGGTAGCTTCCATGCCGGGCATCTATCAGTACTCTCTGGATCGGATGGATGAAGAACTGGAGAGGGTCTGGAATGCAGGCGTCAGAGGCGTTCTGCTTTTTGGAATTCCGGCAAAGAAGGATGAGGTGGGAAGCGGTGCCTACGATCCACATGGAATCGTGCAGGAAGCAATTCGATCCATTAAGATGAACTATCCCGGCATGATTGTAATTGCAGACATCTGTCTGTGTGAATATACTTCGCATGGACATTGCGGTTTGATCTGCGGGGAACATATCATGAATGACGAGACACTTCCTCTGCTGGCAAAGATGGCAGTGACATGTGCACAGGCAGGAGCGGATATCGTAGCACCATCCGACATGATGGATGGAAGAGTAAAGGCAATTCGGGCTGCACTTGACAATGACGGACTGTACGAAGTGCCGATCATGTCCTATAGTGCAAAGTATGCATCGGCTTATTATGGTCCATTCCGCGATGCTGCAGAATCGGCACCTGCATTTGGCGACCGGAAGACGTATCAGATGGATCCGGCAAATGCAAAAGAGGCGTTGATCGAAGTAGAGGCAGACCTTGAAGAAGGCGCGGATATGCTTATCGTAAAACCGGCGATGGCATATCTGGATATTCTAAAAATGATCTCAGAGAAAACGAATGTACCGATTGCCGCTTATAATGTCAGCGGCGAATATGCGATGGTAAAAGCTGCGGCAGCGAACGGTTGGATCGATGAACGGCGCATTGTAATGGAGAATCTGACCGGTATGAAGCGTGCCGGAGCCAAGATGCTGATTACTTATCATGCACTGGATGCAGCCAAATGGTTAAAAGAAGAATTGTCAGAATATTAAAAAATGACTTTTCCTTTTATTCAAAATATTGTATAATAGTACTAGTTTTATCTGGTAGATGATAAAAGAAACTTATACAAATTTATGGAGGATTTATATTATGGGATTAGTTTCAGCAAAAGAAATGTTACAGAAAGCAAAAGCAGGACACTATGCAGTTGGTCAGTTTAACATCAACAACTTAGAGTGGACAAAAGCAATCTTAGAAGTTGCTCAGGAAAAACAGTCTCCTGTTATCTTAGGTGTATCAGAAGGTGCTGGTAAGTACATGGGCGGATATAAGACAGTTGTTGGTATGGTAAAAGGCCTGATCGAAGAACTGAACATCACGGTTCCTGTTGCTCTTCATTTAGACCATGGTTCCTATGAAGCTTGTTACAAATGTATCAAAGCAGGATTCTCTTCTGTAATGTTTGATGGTTCTCACCTTCCATTTGATGAAAACCTTGCTAAGACAACAGAATTAGTAAACGTTACAACTCAGTTAGGTCTTTCTCTGGAAGCAGAAGTGGGTTCTATCGGTGGAGAAGAAGACGGCGTAATCGGACAGGGCGAATGTGCAGATCCTATGGAATGTAAGACAATCGCTGACTTAGGCGTATCTATGTTAGCAGCAGGTATTGGTAATATCCATGGTAAATACCCTGAAAACTGGGCTGGCTTAAGCTTCGAAACATTAGATGCAATTCAGGCTCAGACAGGTGATATGCCATTAGTATTACATGGTGGTACGGGTATTCCTGCAGATCAGGTTAAGAAAGCAATCAACTTAGGTGTTGCAAAAGTTAACGTTAATACAGAATGTCAGTTAGCATTCCAGGAAGAAGTTCGTAAGTACATCGAAGAAGGTAAAGACTTAGTAGGAAAAGGATTTGACCCTCGTAAGTTATTAGCTCCTGGTGTTGCCGGAATCAAAGCTACTGTTATTGAAAAGATGGAATTATTCGGATCAATCGGAAAAGCTGAATAATCAGATAGCATAATCAGTAAGGGACAAGGGTATTTGGTCGTAGAGACCGAATACCCTTTTTTCGTCGTATAGGAAATTCAATTTTGCAGAATTTCCTATATGATGAAACACGTTCCGAGGGACTGTGACCGGATACGTATTGATACAATAAAAAAATCCGAACCAAAAGATTCGGATTTTTTTAAAACACACTTAACGAAACTCTTCTTACTTTTCTAACACACACACTTTTCCGAAGAGCTCTACACATCTATTATATCAGAATTTTCAAAAGAAAATAGTTAATATTTTGTTTTTCATGAAAATTATCTTGTTATAATTTTTTCTATATATTATAATTAATTCATAGATATTTTTGCATAATTTAAACTATCCTGCGGTGTCGGGAAAATATCTTGAGAAAGGATACTTGATTGATGTTTATTAAGAAAGAAATACTAAGGATGGATCTGATATTTGAGGATGGGAAACTGCCGGTTTTAAGCAGACTGACAAGGAGTTATGACAATCCGCGGTGGTTTTCGAATGCCCATGTTCATTATGATGAGACAGAATTGGTGTATATTGCAAAAGGGAAAGCGGTATTTACGATCAATCAACAGGAATTTCCGGTAAAAGAAGGAGATATCCTGATTGTTGAACATGGAATGATCCATTCTGCAGTATCGGATGAGACAGATCCTTCGGATATTTTCAGCTGCAGTATTGCGGAGTACAAGATATATGACCGTGCACCGGATACACTGTTAAAAGCAGAGAATCTGATACCGATACAGAGCGCAGGAAAGTATCGGCCTTTTTTGGATGCCTGTTGGAAGCAGCTGCTGTCAGCTCAGGATCCGGATGATCAGACATCAATCTCAATCTGCAATATGATTGCCGGAAGCATCGTCTGCATCTATTATTCTTTATTAAAAGAACAGGAACAGACATATGTCATGCCGGAACATCATTTTACGCATGATATTATGACATTTATCTATGGCCATTATGCTGAGAATATCACACTTGACCGGCTTGCAAAGGAATTTCATATGAGTGCCGGACATATCAGCCATGAATTTTCCAGAATGTTTGGGATCTCGCCGATTAATTATGCGATCAATCTACGAATGGATCAGGCAAAATGGCTGCTGTTCCAGTCAGATCTGTCGATAAAAGAAGTGGCATCGGAAGTAGGCTATCGGAATGTGCAGCATTTTACAAAGATTTTTCAAAAGAGAATCGGCTGCCTGCCGGAAGAATATCGGGAGAGAGCATTCGACGAAAAAAAGAGGAAGAAATCAGAGTGATCGGTATTATAATATGAATTTTTTAAAATGTTTTCCTTCAAAAATTAAGAAAAAATCTCATTTTCACAGTTGACATGACAGGGTGGATTGATTATAGTTAATTTAATATGGCGAAAAATGCATCCGGCATTTTCGGCTGACACAGAAAGGACGAGGAAGATGTTAAAGAAACCATTTGTAACAAAGGATCAGTTAGAAGCAATTTGTGAAAAGTATCCGACTCCGTTTCATCTTTATGATGAAGCAGGCATTCGAAAAACGGCAAGAGATTTATTTAAGGCATTTTCATGGAATAAAGGATTTAAAGAATACTTTGCAGTAAAGGCAACGCCGAATCCAACGATTTTAAAGATTCTGGCAGAAGAGGGATGTGGTACGGATTGTTCTTCGCTGACAGAGCTTATGATGTCGGAACGATGCGGGATCGTTGGAAAGAATATTATGTTTTCTTCGAATGATACGCCGGCAGAGGAATTTATCAAGTGCAGAGAACTGGGCGGTATCATTAATTTAGATGATATTACACACATTGATTTTCTGAAAGAGACTGCAGGAATTCCGGATACGATCTGCTGTCGTTTTAATCCGGGTGGAGTATTCGAGCTTGGAACGGATATTATGGACAATCCGGGCGATGCAAAGTACGGCATGACAAGACCTCAGCTGACGGAAGCTTATCGGAGATTAAAAGATCTTGGAGTAAAGAAATTCGGACTGCATGCATTTTTGGCAAGTAATACAGTATCGAATGACTATTATCCGGAATTGGCACGTATCTTATTCAAAGTTGCGGCAGAGATCAAAGAAGAAACCGGAGTTTCATTATTCTTCATTAACTTATCCGGGGGAATCGGCATTCCTTATACACCGGATAAAGAACCGAACGATATTTTTGTGATCGGAGAAGGTGTCCGCAAGGCATTTGAAGAAGTGTTAGTACCTGCAGGACTGGGGGATGTGAAGATCTTTACGGAGTTAGGACGTTATATGCTTGCACCGAATGGACATCTCGTAACGAGAGTTATTCATGAAAAGCATACACATAAGGAATATATTGGCGTGGATGCGTGTGCTGCGAATCTGATGAGACCGGCAATTTATGGTGCATATCATCATATCACGGTTATGGGTAAGGAAAATGAGCCATGCGATCACAAATACGACGTTACGGGTTCTCTCTGCGAGAACTGCGATAAATTTGCAGTCGATCGTATGCTCCCGAAAATTGACAAGGGAGATCTGCTTGTAATCCATGATGCGGGAGCACACGGCTTCTCGATGGGATATAACTATAATGGACGCCTGCGTTCATCTGAGATCTTATTAAAGGAAGATGGCTCTACGAAGATGATCCGCCGTGCAGAGACACCGGCAGATTACTTTGCGACATTAGAGGGCTTCTGGGATTAAGAGAATCCAATACATGAGAGTGGGATAACTCCCACTGCTATATTTTGAAAACCAAAGAGACGGCTTTGATATTACATCAGAGTCGTCTCCATTTTATTTTCTGTTCAAATAATATTCCTCCAGTTGAGGAGTGCTCCGCGGATAACATCCGTCACATTCTTTCACGAGAATATACTCCGGAAAATTTACAAGAGGGGTGCCGTCCAGCACTGCATGATTCTGCAAAGCTTCGAAACTTTCGTATTCCTGCTTATCAAAATAGAAATGCAGATTCTTGTAGGTATTACCATCATCACCCCAAACTCCAAAACGATGTTTTTTCTTATTCCACGTAAATATGATATCACAGCAGATTCCAAGTTCAAGATCTGCTTTCATAATATCAAAAAGAACAGAAGCCGGGCATAATACAGGTGCTTTTTTTGGATTCATAACATACCCTCCTGGTATAATGTAAAAATGTCTAATAAAATGATAGTTTTATTTTAATAAAAGAAAAAATAAATTGCAAGGAAGAAAAAATTAGAAACTTCTTCGGGGAAATAAAGCAGCAAGTGAATAATTCTGCTATAATAAAGACATCATAAACGTTAAGATAAAGGAGGTCAGATGATGTCTTTATTTGATATTTTAGGGCCGGTGATGGTAGGACCTTCCAGTTCTCATACGGCGGGAGCGGTTAAGATCGGTTACATATCCAGACAACTTCTGGGTGAAAATGTAAGGCGTGCGGAAATCCTCCTGCATGGATCTTTTCTGGCAACGGGAGCCGGACATGGCACAGATAAAGCTCTTGTGGCAGGATTGCTTGGAATGAAAGAGGATGATATTCGGATTCCGGACAGTTTTCAAATTGCAAAGGAACAGAATTTGGAATTGCAATTTGGAAAAGCCAATTTAAAGCATGTTCATCCGAATAGTGTGAAGCTAAAACTGACCGGAAAATCAGGAAGAAATCTGGAGATTATTGCCAGCTCGATTGGAGGCGGGCAGATTCGGATCTGCAAGATTGACGGATTGGAAGCGAATTTTTCCGGAGAGCGCCCGACGCTCGTTGTGCATAATCTGGATCAGCCTGGGCATGTAACGGAAGTCACTTCGATGCTCGCACATAAAAGCGTCAATATAGCGACCATGCAGTTATATCGCGATCACAGAGGCGGTAATGCGGTTATGGTCATTGAATGTGATCAGGAGATACCGTTGAAGTCTATACAATGGCTGGAACGCCTGGAAGGAATTACAAAAGTTACGTATTTATCGAAGATAGAACAGGAGGAGACAGATGATTCATTCAATCGAGGAGCTGATCAGAGTCAGCGAAAGTAAGAATTGTTCTATTTGGGAGGTCATTTTGGAAGACGATATGCAGGATCGTTCTGTGTCAAAAGAGGAATCTTTTGCAGAGATGCGGAGAATGTATCGCGCAATGAAAGAGGCAGATGCCGGTTATGATGGCGAGGTTATTTCTGCGAGTAAGCTTGTGGGAGGCGATGGAGCGAAGATGGAACAGGCGGTTCGGGAAGGAAACGTCAGCAGCGGCTCTTTTATGGGAAAAGTAATGACAAGAGCCATTAAGATGGGAGAATCCAATGCCTGCATGAAGCGCATCGTAGCAGCACCGACGGCGGGATCCTGTGGCGTGCTTCCGGCTGTTTTTATCAGCTTCCAGGAGGAATTTGGTTATGATGAGGACAAAATGACAGAGGCACTGTTTGTGGCTGCCGGAATCGGAAGCGTGATCGCGGAACGTGCAAGTATATCCGGAGCGCAGGGAGGATGCCAGGCAGAGATTGGTTCGGCCTCCGCAATGGCTGCCGGTGGTGTTGCATATTTGAGAGGCGGAAAGAATGATCAGATCGCCGATGCAGCAGCAATTGCACTCAAGAATCTGTTGGGGCTTGTCTGTGATCCGGTAGCAGGTTTGGTGGAAGTGCCGTGTGTAAAGAGAAATGTGGTCGGTGCAGTGAATGCAATCACATCGGCGGATATGGTTATGGCAGGAATTCAAAGCAGGATTCCTGTAGATGAAGTAATTGATGCTATGGGAGAAATCGGAAGGCTGCTCCCGACCAGTCTGCGTGAAACGAGTCAGGCAGGTCTTGCGGCAACGCCGACCGGCTTGACAGCAGCCGAACATATCATGAAATAGCCACTATGTGAATCCATAGATTTTTAGAATCTATGGATTTTTTACGTAATTCTTACATTATTTATCAAAATTTATGCTACAATAGAATTTAATGATACCAGGAAGAAAAGAGAAAACTGGTTGATTCCAAGGAATGATTTTAAGAGAGGGACAGATATTTCCGGAATGGGAGGATGAGAATATGAGGAAAACGCATATATTTGCGGCATTGACGATCGGTTCTTATGAGGTGACTTTAACAATTTATGAAGTTTCTCCTCAAAGCGGTATGCGTCTGTTGAATAAGGTGAAGCAAAAGATCGAATTAGGAAAAGATACGATTCGAAGCGGCAGAATTTCGAATGAAAAGGCAAAGCAGCTCTGCAAAAAGATACTAAAATTGAAGCCGGTTATGGAAGAATTTGGCGTAGAAGAAGTACTTGCTTATGGAGCGACGGCACTGCGTGAAGCAGAGAATCAGTATTTTGTTTTGGAACAGATCAAGAATACGACAGGATTTGATGTAAGGATTGTGAATAATCCGGAACAAAGTTTTCTGGTATATAAAGGGGTTGTATCAAACCCGGCGTTTGATGAGATCGCCAAAGATGGGGTTGCCATACTGGATGCGAGTCCGGGAAGACTGCGTGTTACGATCTATCATGATGGAGAACTTACGCTGACACAGAATGTTTCGCTTGGCTCCATGAAGCTTCGTGAATGGGTAAAGAACACCGGATATTCACAGGAAGATAAGACATTTTTAATTCGTGAGATTATTTCCTATCGATTCAAAGAGCTGGACAGTCTGTTTTTGGAGGATGTCAAGCTGAAGACATTGATCATTTCCGGTGATTTATTCACAAGTCAGCCGCGGTGGAAGAGCAAGAAGGGAGATATCCTGAATGCGGAGAAGTTTCTAAAACTCTGCAGAAAGGGCGAGAAGCATCTGGAACAGAATATGGCATTGACCGAAGATGCGGATATCCTGCTTCCATCAGTGATCATCTGTGAAGAATTTTTCAAACGGATCGGTGCAAAGCAGGCATGGATATCAGGCATTGAGATGAATGATGGAATTGCATATGAACATGCAATGAATACAAAATACCTGCCGGCACACCATGATTTTACAAAGGATATTCATTCAGAAGTGGTGAAAGTGATGAATCGTTTTATTACGGAGACCGATCATAACTATTATGTTGATAAAGTCAGTGGCATCTTGTTTCAATGTCTAGCCAAGAGAATGGGCTTTACAATGCATGACCGCCTGCTTCTGCACACTGCGGCATTGCTGCATAATGTCGGCTCTTACATTTCAATCGCAAATTCGGCAGAAATTTCCAGCTATATTGTGAAAAGGACGGATCTGGTCGGATTTTCGGATAAGGACAGGGAGATGCTTGGTGAGATCATCCGCTGTCATAAGATGTCATATGAAGACTTCCTTGATACGATCGGCGAGCAGAAGTTCTCACGTGAAGAGATGAGCCTGATCGGCAGACTGAGTATTCTGCTTGGCGTGGCGAACACGCTTGATGTAGCCCACTGTCAGAAGTTTGATACCGTCAGAGCGAACATAAAGGACGATGAAGCCCGTATTACGGTGAATTCACTTTCTGATGGCGTATTGGAAAAGAATTTTATAGAAGTACGTAAGGAATTTTTTGAATCTATGTTTGGATATAAACTCGTTTTACGGGAAAAGAATCAGAGATACAGGACATTATAAGGGGGATGAGAGAGAATGAAAGAATTTAAAAATCCGGAATTTTATGACAATCGGGAACTCAGCTGGATCAAATTTAATGAACGATGCCTGGAAGAAGCGAAGAAGGCAGACCTTCCGATTCTGGAACGGCTGAACTTTTTAAGCATTACGGCTTCTAACCTGGATGAGTTCTTTATGGTGCGTGTCGCATCTTTAAAAGATGTGGAAAATGCAGGAAGTAAGAAGAAAGATATCGCGGGAATGACGGCGGGAGAACAGTTGAAGAAGATCAGCAAAAAGCTGCACGAATTTATGAAGTCTCAGTATACGACTTTTACGCATGCACTCGCACCGCAGTTAAAAGAGAGCGGCCTGACGGTTTTGAAGTCCTATACAGAGATGACGCCGAAACAGGCAGAAAAGACAGAAGCGTATTTTGATGAAATCGTATATCCGGTGCTGACGCCGATGGCTGTGGATTCTTCCAGACCATTTCCGTTGGTAAGGAACAAATCCATCAATATTGCAGCATTTCTTTCGCCAAAAGATGATTCCAATGAAGCGGATTTTGCAACGGTACAGGTACCGGATGTGCTGCCGAGAGGTTTTTTCCTGGAAAATGAAGATGGAACACAGTCTTTGATCTTATTGGAAGAGATCATTAAACAGAATATGCATAAATTATTTTTAAAACATGATATCCAGACGATGGGAGTCTATCGGATCATCCGCAATGCGGATCTGACGATTGATGAAGAAGAGGCTGCGGATCTGTTAAAAGAGATTGAAGAAAAGATACGGGGACGCCAGTGGGGACAGGTCATTCATCTGAGTATTGAAGAAGGTATGGAAAAGCAGCTTGTGAAGTATCTTTCCGATAATTTCCATGTAAAGAAGGAAGACATCTATTATTTAAACGGACCGATGGATCTGAAATATTTTATGAAGCTTCACGGTATGGAAGGATGGGATGATAAACGCTATAAAAAGCATAAACCGGCTCCTGTCAGAGAATTTGCAAATGATGAGTCTGTCTTTGACGTAATCCGCCAAAAAGATGTTCTGATGCACCATCCATATCAGTCTTTTGATCCGGTTGTCAATTTCGTCAAAGAAGCCAGTACGGATCCGAATGTACTTGCAATAAAGCAGACACTGTATCGTGTCTCGGGCAATTCACCGATCATCGCAGCGCTTGAGAGAGCCGCAATGGAAGGAAAGCAGGTTACGGTTCTGGTAGAACTGAAGGCACGTTTCGATGAAGAGAACAATATCGTATGGGCCCGTAAACTGGAAAAAGCCGGCTGTCATGTTATCTATGGACTGGTCGGATTAAAGACGCACAGCAAAATCACTCTGGTTGTCCGTCGCGAAGAAGAAGGGATCAAGCGCTATGTCCATCTGGGAACAGGAAATTACAATGATTCAACGGCGAAGATTTATACAGATATGGGGATGTTTACCTGTGATGAAGCAATCGGAAGCGATGCGACAGCCGTATTCAATATGCTTTCCGGATATTCAGAACCGGAACAATGGAATAAATTACTTGTCGCACCATATTGGCTGAAAAATGCATTTTATTCAATGATCGATCGTGAGATTCAGCACGCAAAGGATGGAAAGGAAGCACGGATCATCGCTAAGATGAATTCTTTAAATCACAAAGGTATTATTCAAAAATTATACGAGGCTTCTCAGGCCGGTGTTAAGATTGATCTGATCGTCCGCGGTATCTGCTGTCTGCGTGTCGGTATTCCGGGTGTCAGTGAGAATATTACAGTGCGTTCGATTGTCGGTCAGTTTTTGGAACATGCCAGAATCTTTTATTTCTATAATGATGGAGCAGAGGATCTCTTTTTGGGAAGTGCCGACTGGATGAATCGAAATCTGGAACGCCGGGTTGAGATTGTATTTCCGGTTGAAGATGAGAATTTAAAAGCGCAGGTAAAAGAAGTGCTGACCGTTCAGCTTGAAGATACTCTGCAGGCGCGGATCTATCAGCCGGATGGTACTTATAAACGCGTGGATCGCCGCGGCAAAAAAGCTTTGAATTCACAGGACTATTTTGTAAAATGGGCCAATAAGCAGCTGAAGGAAGAAAAAGCAGTGAAAGGGGAACGAAAATTCATTCCGAAGTATGCGGAATAGCAGAGAAAGAGAAGAAAGCGGATCCGACCTCAATCTTGAGGGAGCGGATCCGCTTTGCACTTTCGGTCGGAATACGGCCGGCATCCCGGTCACATTCATGAGGAATGTCTTTGTTATAATTTAAGAAGTTTATAATTTTTCCGGTTCTTCGTATGTTACGCCGAATGTTTCGACCGTAACTTCTTTCATGACCTGAGGTTCTACCGGAGCGTCGCCAAACCAGCCGGTTTTGACATTCGCAATTTTGTTGACAACATCCATGCCTTCGATGATCTGTCCAAAGGCTGCATACTCACCATCTAAGTGAGGAGATGTTTCATGCATGATGAAAAACTGAGAACCTGCGGAGTCAGGAACCATCGTGCGTGCCATTGAAAGAACGCCCGGTGTGTGCTTTAGATCGTTCCGGAATCCGTTATTCGTAAATTCGCCTTTGATGCAGTAGCCCGGGCCGCCGGTTCCATTGCCTTCCGGATCTCCGCCCTGGATCATAAATCCTTTGATGATTCTGTGAAAACCAACGCCGTTGTAGAATCCTTTGTTGATTAAGGATACAAAATTACGCACGGTCATAGGTGCGATTTCCGGGTATAATTCTGCTTTCATAACGTCACCATTCTCCATAGTGATCGTAACAATTGGATTTTGTGCCATAGTTATATATTCCTTTCCATGTAAAAGTATTTCGTATCCATCATAACATAAAGATCAGGATTCGTTAATCATTTTAAGAAATATGTCAGAGATTCTTTATGCAAATACGGTTTCTATCAAAAAAGATAGATGGTATAATAGAAAATGATGACAAAAGATAATGGAGGGAAACACATGAAAGGAAAGATAAAAGTCGCATTGCTGATCGTTGTTCTGATCCTGGCGGCAGCAGCGGCGGTTTTATTTGCGGGCAGTACCAAGACGTTAAAGACCGGAGAGATCACGATTGAAGAGGGAAGCGGTTCAACAGAGATTGCAAAAGTATTGAAAGAGGAAGGAATCATCCGTTCGGAGGCAGCTTTTCTGGTACGATTACGGTTATCTGAATATGCGGGAAAATTGCAGTATGGAACATATGAGATCAAGGAAGGAACGGATATGGGAGAGCTGTTCCGCATACTTGCCACGCAGGGGGCAAAAGAAGGAACGGTCAATGTCACGATTCCGGAAGGGTATTCCGTTGAGCAGATTGCGAAGCTGTTAGAAGAGAAAGGATTATTTTCCAAAGAAGATTTTTTGAAGGCAGCGAATACAACAGAAGGATATGATTTTGAATGGCTCAAAGAGATAAAGAAGTCTTCAAAACGCAATTATCTTCTGCAGGGATATCTGTATCCGGATACCTATAATTTATATAAGACGGCAGCTCCGGAAGAAGTCATAACACTGATGCTGGCTAATTTTGAGGAACATATCAGGGGAATTGATACCGATGGGAATCTGGACAGGATCGTCACAGAGGCATCCGTGATCGAACGTGAGACAAGTGTAGATTCTGAGAGACCGGTGATTGCCGGCGTCATTGAAAACCGTCTGAATGAGGGGATGAAACTGCAGATTGACGTAACGGTTATTTATCCGCTGACAGATGGTATGTATGATCAAAACAGCGTAAGTTATGAGGATTTGAAAGTGGATTCTCCATACAATACTTATCTGAATGAAGGACTTCCTGTCGGCCCGATCTGCAATCCGGCGGCAGCGTCGATCAGGGCCGCCGCACAGCCTGAACAACATGAATACTTGTATTATCACACAAAATCAAAGGACAGCAGAGAACACAACTTTTATAAAACATATCAGGAACATATAGATTCACAGGGTAAATAACAGGGAAAAGGATTGACATTGTTTATTAATTAACAAGAAAGTACGAAAAAAAATACTAAAAAAAGCAATAATTCACTTTTCATCATTGTGAAAATGTTGTAAAATAAGAGTATCTGTTATAAGAGGAACAATCTGGACATCCAAACAGATTGTCAAGAAATAATCTTTTGTTTTTATCATGGGCAAAAGAGAAAAGGGAAGGATGCATGATAGCATCGCTGACCAAATTTTTTTAGGAGGGACATATCAAAATGGCAAGAAAAATGAAAACTATGGATGGTAATACTGCAGCCGCTCACGTATCTTATGCGTTTACGGAATGCGCAGCTATTTTCCCAATTACACCATCCTCTCCAATGGCTGAATCTACAGATCAGTGGGCTGTACAGGGAAGAAAGAACATCTTTGGACACCCTGTAAAATTAGTTGAGATGGAATCTGAAGGTGGAGCAGCAGGTGCTGTACACGGATCTTTATCTTCAGGTGCTTTAACAACAACTTATACAGCATCTCAGGGATTATTACTTATGATTCCGAATATGTACAAGATCGCTGGTGAATTATTACCTTGCGTAATTGATGTTTCTGCTCGTGCATTAGCATCTCATGCATTAAATATCTTTGGTGATCATTCTGACGTTTACGCTTGTCGCCAGACAGGTTTTGCTATGTTATGTAGCTCTAACGTTCAGGAAGTTATGGATTTAGGAGCAGTTGCTCACTTATCTACAATCAAAGGAAGCGTTCCTGTACTTCATTTCTTCGATGGTTTCAGAACTTCACACGAATATCAGAAGATTGAAGCCTGGGATTATGACGACCTTGCAGATATGGTTGACTATGACAAATTAAAAGAATTTAAGAAAAAATGTCTGAATCCGGAACGTCCTGTATTAAGAGGTTCTGCTCAGAACCCTGACATCTTCTTCCAGGCTCGTGAAGCATGTAATACATATTATAATGCATTCCCGGCTATCGTTGAAGAATACATGGACAAAGTAAATGCTAAGATCGGTACAGATTATAAATTATTCAACTACTACGGACCGGAAGATGCTGAAAGCGTTATCATCGCTATGGGTTCTGTTTGTGATACGATCGAAGAAACAATCGATTACTTAGTAAAACAGGGCAAGAAAGTCGGCGTTGTTAAAGTTCGTTTATACAGACCATTCGTTGCTGAAAAATTAGTAGAAGCAATTCCTGATACTGTTAAAGTAATCAACGTACTTGACAGATCAAAAGAACCTGGTGCTCTTGGAGAACCGTTATACTTAGACGTAGTAGCAGCATTAAAAGGAACAAAATTCGACGGCGTTCAGATCAACGGCGGACGTTACGGATTAGGTTCTAAAGATACAACACCAGCTGATATCATTGCTACATTTGAAAACACAGAAAAGAAAGAATTCACACTTTCTATCGTTGATGATGTTACAAATCTTTCTCTTGAAAGAGGCGAAACACCGGTTACAGCTCCGGAAAGCATTGTTGCTTGTAAGTTCTGGGGACTTGGTGCTGACGGTACAGTAGGTGCGAATAAGAACTCTGTTAAGATCATCGGTGACCACACAGACAAATATGCTCAGGCATACTTTGACTATGATTCTAAGAAATCCGGTGGTGTTACCATGTCTCACTTACGTTTTGGTGATGACCCGATCAAATCTACTTACTTAATCAACAAAGCAGATTTCGTTGCATGTCACTGTGCACCATACGTTAACAAATACAACATGGTTCAGGACTTAAAAGACGGCGGTACATTCTTATTGAACTGCTCATGGGCTCCTGAAGAATTAGGCGATCACTTACCGGGACAGGTAAAAGCTTACTTAGCAAAACACAACATCAAACTTTATATCATTGATGGTATTAAGATTGGTAAAGAAATCGGTTTAGGTAACCGTATCAATACAGTACTTCAGTCTGCATTCTTCAAGTTATCCGGAATCATTCCTGAAGAAGATGCAATCCAGTACATGAAAGATGCAGCTACAAAATCCTACAGCAAGAAGGGTGATCACATCGTTAAGATGAACCACGATGCTATTGATGCAGGTGCAAAAGCAGTTGTTGCAGTTGATGTTCCGGCTGAATGGGCTGACTGCGAACCAGAACCATTATTCGAACAGGTTACAGGCGACAGAGCTGATTTAGTAGATTACGTTAACGGAGTTCAGAACTATGTTAACTCTCAGACCGGTAACACATTACCTGTTTCCAGCTTATTACCATACGCTGATGGTCATATGCCACAGGGATCTGCTGCTTACGAAAAACGTGGTGTTGCAGTTGACGTTCCAATGTGGAATCCTGACAACTGTATCCAGTGTAACTTCTGTTCTTATGTATGTCCTCATGCATGTATCAGACCGATCGCTATGACAGAAGAAGAATTAGCAGCTGCTCCGGAAGGAACAAAAGCTTTAACATTAACAGGTATGCCACAGTATAAATTCGTTATGACAACAACTGTTCTTGACTGTACAGGATGCGGATCTTGTGTAAATGTATGTCCGGGCAAGAAGGGTGAAAAGGCTCTTACAATGGCTCCACTTGAATCCCAGATGCCGGAACAGGAAGTTTATACATATGGTCAGACTTTAGATATCAAAGAAGATGTAGTTGCTAAGTTTAAAGAAGCTTCCGTAAAAGGTTCTCAGTTCAAACAGCCATTACTTGAATTCTCAGGTGCATGTGCAGGTTGTGGTGAGACACCATATGCTAAATTAGTAACACAGTTATTTGGTGAAAGAATGTACGTTGCAAATGCAACAGGATGTACTTCTATCTGGGCTGGTTCTTCTCCGGCTACACCATACACCGTTAACAAGAAAGGACAGGGTCCTGCTTGGTGTAACTCCTTATTCGAAGACAATGCTGAATTCGGTTTAGGTATGTACTTAGGTCAGAAGACAATCAGAGATCAGCTGAAAGAAAAAGTAGTTGCTTTAGGTGAAAAAGCAGAAAGTGCTGAAGTAAAAGAAGCAGTTGCTGAATACTTAGATACTTATCAGGTTGGCGCTACAAACGGTGCTGCTACAGATAAATTAGTTGCTGCATTAGAAGCTTGCGGATGCGATGATTCAAAAGAAATCTTAGATCAGAAAGAATTCTTATCTAAGAAATCTCAGTGGATCTTCGGTGGTGACGGATGGGCTTACGACATCGGTTACGGCGGATTAGATCACGTATTAGCTTCCGGTGAAGATGTAAATGTATTCGTATTCGATACAGAAGTTTACTCTAACACAGGCGGACAGGCATCCAAAGCTACAAATACAGGTGCAATCGCTCAGTTCGCAGCTGCCGGTAAAGAAATGAAGAAGAAAGACCTTGCAGCAATCGCTATGAGCTATGGATATATCTATGTTGCACAGATTTCTATGGGTGCAAACATGCAGCAGTGTGTAAAAGCAATTGCAGAAGCAGAAGCTTATCCGGGACCATCTTTGATCATCGCTTACGCTCCATGTATCAACCATGGTATTAAGGGTGGTATGAAGATTGCCATGACAGAAGAAAAGAAAGCTGTTACATCCGGTTACTGGCACTTATTCAGATACAATCCGGAAGCTCCGGAAGGAACAAATCCATTCACATTGGATTCGAAAGCTCCAACAACCGAATACAATGACTTCTTAATGGGTGAAGTTCGTTACAATGCTCTTGCTCGTCAGAACCCTGAAAGAGCAAAAGATCTGTTTGCTAAGGCTGAAGCTACAGCAAAAGCTAAATACGATGCATTAGTAGAAAAAGCAAAATAATCACGGGTTATTAGTGAGTGACTTTGTTTTAAGATAATAATGTTTAAGCAGACTATGCGAAATCCTTGCGATTTCGCATAGTTTTTGCGGTTTAGGAGAAATATATTGGATTTGGCTTTTTTACAGTTGTCTGTTATAATCGATAATAAGAGATTTTATAATAAGACAACAATAAAAGGAGAATGTAATTATGGAATACATTATTTCACCATCAATTTTATCGGCAGATTTTAACCACCTTGGCCGTGATGTAAAGGAAGTTGAGCATTCAAAGGCACAGTGGCTTCATATCGATGTTATGGATGGAACATTTGTACCGAATATTTCATTCGGATTTCCTGTCATCGAAGCACTTAGAAAGCAGACGGATCTGTTCTTCGATGTTCATCTGATGATCGTACATCCGGAAAAATATATTGCAAGATTTGCAGATGCAGGTGCGGATATGATCACGGTACATGCAGAAGCCTGTACACATTTGGATCGGACAATCCAGGAGATCAAACAGGCAGGAGTCAAGGCAGGCGTTGCATTGAATCCGGGAACGCCTCTCTCAGCTATAGACTATGTGTTAGATGAACTGGATATGGTTCTGATCATGACGGTAAATCCTGGTTACGGCGGACAGAAATACATCCCTTACTGTGATCGTAAACTCCGCGAATTGAGAGCAATTGTGGAAGAAAGAGGTTTGCATGTGAATATTCAGGTCGATGGAGGCGTAACTGCTGAGAATATCGATAAGATTGCAGAATGTGGAGCGAATGTTTTCGTTGCAGGTTCGTCGGTATTTCATGGGAATATTGATCACAATGTGAATCAATTGATGGAAAAATTAGAAAAATAAGTATCGGAGGAAAGAAAATGAGTTCTTGTTCAAATGATTGCAGTTCCTGCAGTTCTAATTGTTCATCCAGAAGAGAACCTCAGGATTTGCACTTTAAATTACATGAAAGAAGTAAAGTAAAGAAAGTCATTGGCATTGTCAGTGGCAAAGGCGGAGTTGGAAAGTCGATGACGACGTCACTGATGGCAGTTGGCATGAACCGTGCCGGCTATAAAGTCGGTATTATGGATGCAGATATTACAGGCCCGTCCATTCCAAAAGGATTTGGACTTCACGAACAGCTTTTCGGTACGAAAGAAGGATTGATCGTACCGGCAATGACCAATCGCGGAATTGATGTTGTATCGATCAATCTGCTGTTAGATACGGAGACCACTCCGGTAATCTGGAGAGGACCGGTTCTTGGCAATGTCATTAAGCAGTTCTGGGGAGAGACATTATGGCAGGACATTGATTATATGTTTGTCGACATGCCTCCGGGAACCGGTGATGTACCGCTTACCGTTTTTCAGTCGATTCCGTTAGATGGCATTATCATTGTAGCATCTCCACAGGAATTAGTCGGAATGATCGTTGGAAAAGCAGTGAATATGGCGAAGATGATGGATGTACCGATTCTTGGTCTGGTTGAGAATATGAGTTATCTCGAATGTCCGGATTGCGGAAAGCATATCAGTGTATTTGGCGAGAGCCATATCGATGAGATTGGTGCACAGTACGAACTTCCGGTATTGGCGAAACTCCCGATCGATCCAAAGCTTGCTTCAGCGTGTGATAATGGTGAATTAGAAGAATTGGAACAGATCTATGTCGATAAGATCGTAGAGATGTTAAAGTCTCAGGAAGCATAAAACAACGCGGATAAGTCCGTTTTAACTCTAAGCAACAGAACCACCCTGATGGGTGGTTCTGTTAGCGTTTCTTTATCTTACGATAGGTATTCGGTGTCATCTGCGTACTTTTCTTAAACACTTGAGAAAAATACGATTGGGAAGAAAAACCGACTTTCGATGCAATCTGTGCGATCGAATAGTTGCTTGTTTCAAGCAGTCGCTTGCTCTCGGCAATCCTCTTTTCAATCAGGTAATTGATCGGTGAATATCCGATATATTTATTAAATGCATGTACCATGTAGTATTTGTTCATATGTGTCATATCAGCAAGAAAATCCAATGTAATATTCTCGCTGAAATGATGGTCGATATAACGCTTGATAAACGTGCATTCTTTATTCGTCCGTGCGGTAGAAGTGGAAGTAACCGTGCAATGTGTCAGACGGATCATGTTTGTTACGAGTACTTCCAGCAGATTCTGGCATACCATTTCATAATTATAATCCGTTTTTTTAATTTCTTTCAAAATTGATTTAAAATAAAAGGAAATATGGGAGTGCTTGTTCTCCTTCATACTCTTTTTTATAAACAGGCTTGAGTTCATATCGGTAAATTCATTCGGAGTGAAAAAAATACCGTCAGTACCGATGACAATTGCTTCCAATTCACTGTTCTCATAAGACAGCAGCCGGTGCCTGATATTTGGATTAATAATAATAAAATCATGCTTCTGCAGCGGACATATCGTCTGATCGATCAGGAATTCACCGCTTCCCTTTGTGATATAATATAATTCGGTATAGGTATGTTCCTGTAGTTCACGAACAGGTTTTGACGGATAGGATGCCCGCTTGATATACAAGAGCCGGCAGTCGAAAGTCTGAAATTGCCGTCCGGGAGAGGCTTGCAGTTCCATAAGATACCTCCTATCCCCATAAAGAATCCGGATAGATACCCTGATCGCGAAAAGCTTTTAACGCAGCAACGACATATTCTTTATCTTCTTTATAAGTAACTCCGTACCACTTTGCAGAAGAACTCAGCACTTTTACATCTGCTTTTCCGGAATCGATAAGATGGCTGACAACCGAAGGAATAAAATATTCACCTTTTAACGGATTGTGGCAGATAGCATCATCCAGGAATGCCGGAAAACCATCGCTGATCTCATCAAACAAATTATGCTGAAAACCAAAGAAATTCATCGATACGATGCTGTCATAACTCAGAGGCATCCATGTCTCGCCATCGTCTTCCGTATAAACAGCGGTCTCTTCTCTCTTTTCAATATGGGTACGTTCTGTAATCGACTTCAGATAGCCGTCTTCATCGGTAACGCAGATTCCGCGGGATACATGTCCATTATCGGTAACCGTATTCTTCAGATGATATCCGACCATCGCATAGTGATACTTACTGTCATCATGTTCTTCTGTTAAATATTCATACATTACGCGATATGCATCAACACCATAATAATCATCCGCATTGATCACTGCAAATGGACCGTCAACGGCATCTTTGCAGCAGTAAATGGCATGGGCAGTTCCCCATGGCTTTACGCGGCCTTCCGGAACTTCATATCCATCCGGAAGTTTGTCCAGTTCCTGATAAGCATAGCTGACTTCGATATGAGGCTCAATGCGCTTGCCAATCTGTTCCTTAAATATATCCGCAATCTGTTCCTTAATTAAAAATACGACTTTCTTAAAACCGGCACGTTTGGCATCATAGACAGAATAATCGATAATGGCATTGCCATATTCGTCCATAGGATCCATCTGCTTTAATCCGCCATAACGGCTGCCCATTCCTGCGGCAAGTATGACAAGTGTTGGTTCATTCATAATTCTCCTCCTAATTGTAAAAGCATTCATTTTCTATGCACAGTATAGCATAAAATGAGAAAATTATATATATTTTATTTGAATAATGCCAAATATTTATAAAAAAAGAATTGTCAATCCGTATTTTGGGATGGATTGATAAATACTTAAAATGCTGACAAGACAATAGACTTGATAACTGGAAATAAAAGTGGTATAGTAGAATTCATAAAAAATTTAAATGGGATAGAATGACCATGAATTGATTAATGGAAGGGATAAAGATGAAAAGAGAAGCAGATGTAATCATTGTAGGAACTGGCGCAGCCGGTCTTTTTTGTGCACTTCACCTGCCCAAAACCATGGATATACTTATGATTACAAAAGACGATGCTGAATTAAGTGATTCTTATTTGGCACAGGGTGGAATTTCAACACTGAGAGGCAAAGAAGACTATGAAAGCTATTACGAAGATACGATGAAGGCGGGGCATTATGAGAATAAAGCAGAATCTGTTGAGATTATGATCAAATCATCGCCGGAGATCATTCGAGAGCTGATTGGATATGGGGTTGACTTTGATAAGAATGGGGAAGAGATCGCATTTACAAGGGAAGGCGGTCATTCCAAGTTCCGTATCATGCATCATAAAGATATTACAGGAAAAGAAATTACGAGCAAGTTATATGCAAAGGTAAAAGAATGCAGCAATATTACGATTTTAGAGCATACGATGATGGTGGATGTGATCGAGGATCAGGGAAGCTGCTGTGGAGTCGTTGTGTATGAGCCGGATGGTGGAATTGATACTTATTATAGTAAGAACGTCGTGCTTGCAACAGGTGGTGTCGGCGGATTATTCCAGAATTCGACAAACTTTCATCATCTGACAGCGGACAGCCTCGCAATTGCCATTAAGCATCAGATTGCTTTGGAAAATATTAACTATATTCAAATTCATCCTACGACATTATATTCGAAAAAGCCGGGAAGACGATTCCTGATCTCTGAATCCGTACGGGGTGAGGGAGCAATTCTCCTGAACAAAAATGGAGAACGATTTGTGGATGAACTGCTTCCGCGCGATATTGTTACAGAAGCGATACGAAAGCAGATGAAAGAAGACGGATCGGATCATGTATACATGTCTGTAAAGCATATGGATAAAGAAGAGCTGCTGAGACATTTCCCAAATATCTATGAGAGGTGTTTGGAAGAAGGCTATGATATGACGAAAGATCTGATACCGGTAACACCTTCCCAACATTATTTTATGGGAGGAATCCGGGTTGATAAGAACAGTGCAACCTCTATGCAGCATTTGTATGCGGTTGGCGAGACGAGCTGCAATGGTGTTCATGGAAAGAACAGACTGGCAAGCAATTCACTTCTGGAGGCACTCGTTTTCGCAGAACGGGCTGCAAAACATATCACAGAAGAAGGCGGTACATTGAAAGAAGTGCCGGTCGATACAACAAAGTACATCTCAAGAGAAGATGTTCAAAAAGAATATAAAAGCCTTGTGCTGGAAGAAATAAAAAGAAGGGATGGAGAATTTTATGCTAAGTGGTGTAACCCTGAAGCTTCAGTTAGATGATTATATTTTACGTGCTTTAAAAGAAGATATTACGAGTGAGGATGTTTCAACGAATGCGGTAATGCCGTATCCGAAGCAGGGAATCGTTGAGCTGATCTGTAAAGAAGATGGTATTATATGCGGGTTGGATATCTTCGAACGAGTTTTTACATTATTAGATGACAAGACCGTATTTGAAACGGATTTAAAAGATGGTGATGAAGTAAAGAATGGACAGCGGATGGGCGTTGTGAAAGGAGATATCCGCGTTCTGTTATCCGGTGAACGAGTTGCGTTGAATTACCTTCAGCGTATGAGCGGAATTGCGACCTTTACGAAATCACTGGCAGATGAACTAAAAGGATCTAAGACAAAGCTTTTGGATACGAGAAAGACAACGCCGAATATGCGTCCGTTTGAGAAATACGCAGTAACCGTTGGTGGCGGCAACAATCACCGCTATAATCTGTCAGATGGCGTGATGTTAAAGGACAATCATATCGGTGCGGCCGGCGGAATCAAAGAAGCAGTTGCACTTGCAAAGGATTATGCTCCATTTGTGCGCAAGATCGAAGTGGAAGTAGAGACGATGGAACAGGTAAAAGAAGCGGTTGCAGCAGGTGCGGACATTATTATGCTGGACAATATGAGCGATGAACAGATGAAGGAAGCCGTTGCCTATATCGATGGCAGAGCGGAGACGGAATGTTCCGGCAACGTAACAAAGGATCGGCTTGCGGCAATCCGTGAGATTGGTGTTGATTATGTATCGAGCGGTGCATTGACACATTCTTATCCAATTCTGGATATCTCTCTGAAGAATCTTCATCCGACAGAATAGAATAAGAAAAGCTGTAAAAAGAGGTATATGGAACCAATGTCATTTCGTAAAATATTGTTCCGGAATACCTCTTTTTCTATGCAATAATTGACATTTCAGTGAAAATACGAGAAAATATTCAAGAAGGAATCAGTGAATTTTGAAGGAAAAAGGAGAATATACTTTATGAAAAATTATCAATATACGGTGATGGATTCTTCGGGACTGCATGCCCGTCCGGCTACAATGATTGCAGCGTGTCTGATGGGACATAAAAGCACAGCAGTTGTGGCAGTCGGAGACCATATCGTCGACGGTAAGGATGTGTTGGCGCTGATGAGCCTGTATGCGAAAGCAGGAGATGAACTTTTATTTTCGATTGATGGAGAAGATGAAGAAGAAACAATCACTGATTTGAAAAATGTACTAAAAAAACTGTAAAAAAAGCATATACCACTGGTAAAATTTCAATATTGACAAGTGGTAAAAACAATGATAGTCTATAACTGTAATACAGTTGTATTACAAAACAGGCAAAGCGCATGCTGCGTATTTTGCTGATTTGTGTGCGGCGGTGTATCAAATGACACTTTTCATTTTGCTGGGCTTTGCCTCCGCACATAAGCAGATTATAATATGTGTTTGCATTTAGAGAGAATAAGTCAACATTATTTCTGAACAAATGCGAAAATAAAAACGTATAAGTGTAAAAACTTGGCTTGAAACATTTGCGTTGAGTGGGTCTCCATATTATAATGAGATTAACAAAACAAAAAGGAGAGAAAATCTATGGCATCATTAGCTGTAACAGCAAACGAAATCAGAAAAAGCATCATCAAAGCAGTACATAGTGCAAAATCCGGTCATCCGGGCGGATCCTTATCAGCAGCAGATATCTTCACATATCTTTATTTTGAAGAGATGAATATCGATCCGAAGAATCCGAAAGATCCGAACAGAGACCGTTTTGTCTTATCCAAAGGACATGTTGCTCCGGGATATTATGCGACGCTGGCTGAGAGAGGATATTTCCCGAAAGAGGATCTTCTGACATTAAGAAAGATCGGTTCTCATCTTCAGGGACATCCATGTATCGCTCACACACCGGGCGTTGACATGTCAAGCGGATCTCTTGGACAGGGGATCTCTGCGGCAGTCGGTATGGCACTTGCTGCAAAACTCCGCGGCGATGACTACCGCGTCTATACGCTGTTAGGTGATGGTGAGATTCAGGAAGGTCAGGTATGGGAAGCTGCCATGTTCGCAGGTCACAGAAAGTTAGATAATCTTGTTGTGATCGTGGATAACAACGGCTTACAGATCGACGGCAATGTCGCAGATGTATGTTCCCCATATCCGATCGCAGATAAATTCAAAGCATTCAACTTTAACGTTGTTGAGATCGACGGTCATGATTTTGATCAGATTGCAGATGCATTCAAAGCAGCAAGAGAATGCAAAGGTATGCCAACGGCGATCATCGCGAAGACGATCAAGGGAAAAGGCGTAAGTTTCATGGAGAACCAGGCATCCTGGCATGGAAGTGCTCCGAATGATGAACAGACAGCAATTGCCCTGAAAGACTTAGAACAGTAGGAAAGCGAGGTAGACGTAAGATGGCAGATGTAAAAAAGATTGCAACAAGAGAAAGTTATGGGAATGCATTAGTAGAATTAGGCAAAAAGCACGATAACGTTGTTGTCTTGGATGCTGACCTTGCAGCAGCAACAAAGACAGGCGTATTTAAGAAAGCATTTCCGGAACGTCATATCGACTGCGGGATTGCAGAAGCAAACATGGTAGGTATCGGAGCCGGACTTGCAGCAGCAGGCATGGTACCGTTCGTAAGTTCTTTCGCAATGTTTGCGGCAGGAAGAGCCTTTGAACAGGTAAGAAACTCCGTAGGATATCCGCATCTGAATGTGAAGATCGGTGCGACACATGCAGGTATCTCCGTTGGAGAAGACGGTGCAACGCATCAGTGTAACGAAGATATCGCTCTGATGAGAACGATCCCGGGAATGGTAGTCATCAATCCTGCGGATGATACGGAAGCAAAAGCAGCCGTACAGGCAGCATATGAGCATGATGGTCCGGTGTACTTAAGATTCGGACGTCTGGCTGCTCCGGTGATCTTTGATCCGGAAGATTACAAGTTTGAGATTGGAAAAGGACAGGTAATCTCAGAAGGAACTGACGTTACGATCATTGCAACCGGTCTGATGGTAGGTAATTCAATTGATGCAGCTAAGATGCTGGAAGAAAAAGGAATCAGTGCAAAAGTGATCAATATGGCTACGATTAAGCCGCTTGACGAAGAATTAGTAATTGCAGCAGCAAAAGAGACAGGAAAAGTCGTTACCGTTGAAGAACATTCTGTAATCGGCGGACTGGGAAGTGCTGTATGCGATGTTTTAAGTGAAAAGTGCCCGACACAGGTACTGAAGATCGGTGTGAACGATGAATTCGGTCATTCCGGACCTGCATTGGATCTGATTGCAGAATTCGGATTAGATGCAAAAGGAATTGCAGAAAAAGTAGAAGCATTTGTAAAATAAAGAGTATCAGTTAAGAGAGTCAATATCCATAAAGAAGAAAGAGTCGTCTTCATTGAAGGCGGCTCTTTTTCTGTCTGAAATTTTAAATACTTATTGATAATAATTATCAATAAAACCTCTTGACAATGCAATTGAGAATCGTTATCATATATATGAAAATTGAAATTGAGAATCGCTTTCAAATAAATATCTTATAACAATGTGGGAAAGCAAATTATCATGCGTGCATCGGAACGGTCATTGTTCCTCGTACTATTTCTACATCATCCTTCTTTGAGCATACGATGCCAGGACGATGCAGGCTGCATTTGTTAGAAGATTATGATGAAGCGGATCGGATATTTCTCAGTGGTCTCAATGGAATGGAGAGAGAAAATGACAGACATCGGAACAAACGAATTAGTAATCGAAAAGTTAAGAAGTCATGGATGCAGAATTACCAATCAGCGCAGGATTTTGATCGATATCATATTGGAACATGATTGTGCTTCCTGCAAGGAGATTTATTATCTTGCATCGAAGAAAGATCCGTCTATCGGGATTGCAACTGTATACCGTATGATGCGTACGTTAGAAGAGTATGGAATCATTACAAGAAAGTCGATGTATCAGGTTGAAGTATAAGAGAAAGAAGTGGAAAGCATGCCTTTATCGATGGGAAGTGAAGGAGTACCGTATGTGATTCAGAGGATCGGCGGGAAAGAAGAGACTAGAAGATTTCTTGAAAATCTTGGATTTGTGACCGGAGCGGAAGTGATGGTCATTTCGATGATTGATGGAAATATTATTATAAACATAAAAGATTCTAGAGTTGCGATTGGAAAGACAATGGCAAATAAAATTATGGTCGCATAAATTGCGGCTCAAGTTTTTTAGGAGGAAAAAGTATGAAAACATTACGTGACGCCAAAGTTGGCGAAACAGTAAAAGTTGTAAAGCTGACGGGACATGGTCCGGTAAAAAGACGTATCATGGACATGGGAATTACAAAAGGGATTGATGTATACGTTCGAAAAGTTGCACCGCTTGGAGATCCGGTTGAAGTAACAGTCAGAGGCTATGAACTGTCTGTTCGAAAAGCAGATGCAGAAATGATTGAAGTTGAATAAGAAAGAAATTGTTTTAGGAGGAAAGAGAGATGGCAATTACAATTGCGTTAGCAGGTAATCCGAACAGTGGTAAGACAACATTGTTCAACGCTTTAACGGGTGCAAATCAGTACGTAGGTAACTGGCCCGGTGTAACAGTAGAAAAGAAAGAAGGAAAGCTAAAAGGAAATAAAGATGTCGTGATCGCCGATTTACCGGGTATCTATTCTTTATCTCCATATACGTTGGAAGAGGTTGTTGCAAGAAATTATCTTGTAAATGAACAGCCGGATGCAATCTTGAATATTATTGATGGAACGAACCTGGAACGTAACCTGTATTTGACGACACAGTTAGTCGAGATGGGAATTCCGGTGGTTATGGCAGTCAATATGATGGATTTGGTTCGTAAGAACGGAGATCAGATCAACATCAAGGCATTGTCGAAGAAATTAGGCTGTGAAGTGGTTGAGATTTCCGCAATTAAGAGTGAGGGTGTCAAAGAAGCAGCAGATCTGGCAGTCAGACTTGCAAAACAGAAAAAAGCAGGCAGCCTTGTTCATACATTTGATCCGAAAGTAGAAAAAGTGATCTCTTCGATTGAAAAGAAATTGGGATTTTCAGTAAAAGAAGAGCAGAAACGTTTCTTTGCGATCAAGTTATTGGAATGCGATGAGAAGATCGGTGAGATGTTAAATACGGTTCCAAATGTGGATGATGAGATCAAAGAGTTGGAAGCAGCTATGGATGATGATACGGAAAGTATTATCACAAATGAAAGGTATACATACATTTCTTCGATCATCGGGGAATGTGTTACGAAAAAACGTGCGGCAGGCGAGTTGACAACTTCCGATAAAATTGATAAGTTTGTTACAAACCGTATTTTGGCATTGCCGATTTTTGCGGTTGTAATGTTTGCGGTATATTATATTGCGATGGTTACGGTTGGAGCAGCGGCGACAGATTGGACGAATGGATTTTTATTTGAAGAGACGATTTTACCGGGTGCAGCGGGTATTTTGGAATCCATCGGCTGTGCAGCATGGCTGGAAGGACTGATCGTTGATGGTATTATCGCCGGCGTTGGTGCCGTACTCGGATTCGTTCCGCAGATGTTAGTGCTGTTCTTCCTGCTTGCAATCTTAGAGGGATGCGGTTATATGGCACGTATTGCATTTATTATGGACCGTATCTTCCGCAGATTCGGATTATCCGGCAAGTCGTTTATCCCGATGTTAGTCGGAGTCGGATGCGGCGTACCGGGAGTTATGGCTTCTCGTACCATCGAGAGTGAACAGGACAGAAGAATGACAATTATGACAACAACTTTTGTTCCATGTGGGGCAAAGATGCCGATTGTCGGATTGATCGCAGGTGCAATCTTCGGCGGTGCTCCATGGGTAGCAACGAGTGCATATTTTGTCGGATTTGCAGCAATTCTCTGCTCCGGTATTATTTTGAAGAAGACAAAATGGTTTGCAGGTGATCCGGCACCATTCGTAATGGAATTACCGGCTTATCATATGCCGACAGTGGGCAGCGTACTCCGTCAGACGTGGGAACGGGGCTGGTCCTTTATTAAAAAAGCAGGAACGATCATCTTACTTTCCACAATCTTCGTATGGTTCACATCCGGATTTGGATGGGTTGACGGACAGTTTAGAATGCTGGAAACATTGGAGATGGATCACAGCATTCTTGCCAAAATCGGTAATGCGATCGCATGGATCTTTGCACCGCTTGGCTGGGGCAACTGGAGATCTGCTGTTGCGGCATTTACAGGTCTGGTAGCAAAGGAAAATGTTGTAGCAACATTTGGTATCCTTTATGGATTTGAAGAAGTTGCTGAAAATGGTGATGAGATCTGGGGCAATCTTGCAGCAAGCATGAATCAGGTTGCAGCATATTCGTTCTTAGTATTCAACTTATTATGTGCACCATGTTTTGCAGCGATGGGTGCGATCAAACGTGAGATGAACAATACAAGATGGTTCTGGAGAGCCATCGGATATCAGTGTGGTCTTGCATATCTTGCATCTCTTTGCGTATATCAGATTGGTACGTTCGTGACAGGCGGCGAATTTGGAATTGGTACGATCGCAGCGCTCATAGTTATTGCAGCTTTCATTGTTGTATTGATAAAACCGGTAAGATCAGGTGAGTACCTTGGTATGAAAAAAGCTACAGCAAAATAGAATCCCTTTTAAATAAAGCACAAATGCCTGCCATATTTGGCGGGCTTTGATGCTGTTATGACAGGATGGAACCAGGAGGTGTTTATAATGGGAACCATAGTAGTATTGATAATTTTATTTGTTGTGATCGCTTTGATCATAAGAAGTATGTATAAGGATAAAAAGGCAGGGAAATCCCTTCAGTGCGGTGTGGATTGCAAAAACTGCAGCGGACATTGTGCACATATGCAGACGGATAAGAAGTAAAATAAGAAAGTTATCCTCCATTATTCCGGATTTTATTCGCTAATATTGTATTTTTTTTAATAATATTACGATAATATTACAAAAACGTTTACAAGTCGTGATAAATGTGATATTATATTTATCGATGTGAATTAAGGGTATTTGGAGGAGAAAAGGATGAGCAATCAAAAACCATTATATATGAGATTTGTAACGTTAATTATGGCATTTGTATTGGCTGCCGGTATCGTATGTACAGGCGGTCAGCGTGATACATATGCTTCTTATAAAAGATATGTCACAGCGTCAACGCTTGCGATTCGTACAAAGCCGTCTTCCAGTTCAAAGCAGGTTGGAAGTTATAAAAGAGGAACGAAGATCACTTGTTATGGAACGAGCGGCAGCTGGACGAAGGTAAAATATAAAGACAAAACCCGTTATGTATATACAAGTTATTTGTCAAAGTCAAAACCTTCTTCAAGTTCTTCTAAGGGTGTTCAGGTTGCGAACTATGCACAGCAATTTGTCGGCAACCCATATAAGTATGGAGGAACGAGCCTGACGAATGGAGCGGACTGTTCCGGATTTACACAGTCTGTATATAAGCATTTCGGATACAGCATTCCGAGAACTTCATCGGAACAGAGAAGTGCCGGTAAGAGCGTCAGCTGGTCGAACAAGAAAGCAGGAGATTTGATCTGTTATTATGGACATGTAGCAATCTATATCGGTAATAATAAAGTCGTTCACGCAAGCAGCGCGAAGACAGGAATTAAGATTACATCTCCGGCAAACTATCGTGAAGTTGCCAGTGTTCGTAGAATTGTAAAATAAAGAATCATACAGAGAAGCTTTTTCTCATAGATCTGTGTAACAGAATATGAGAAAGAGCTTTTTTTGTTGTATAGGAAACATTGCTGAAAATGTGAATAAAATTAAGAAAATGACAGATACAAATAATTATTACAAAAATGTTACAAAACTATTTACAAATAGTTGTCATTGTGTTATTATATATAACGTAATGATTAAGAAAGTTCGGAGGACAGAAAAATGCGGAAACAGAAAACATTCAGTATAACAATTGTAACATTTGTTTTATCAATTATTTTGACAATGGGTCTTGTATGTGTTCATTTTCAGAAGGATACATATGCTTCTTATAAAAGATATGTTACAGCGTCCACGCTTGCGATTCGTACAAAAGCATCTTCCAGTTCAAAGCAGGTCGGAAGTTATAAAAAAGGAACGAAGATCACATGTTATGGTACGAGCGGAAGCTGGACAAAAGTAAAATATAAAAGCAAAACCAGATATGTATATACGAAGTACTTATCAAAGTCAAAACCATCATCAACGACCGGTGCGAAGGTAGCGGCTTATGCGAAAAAGTTTGTCGGCAATCCGTACAAATATGGCGGAACAAGTCTGACAAAGGGAGCAGATTGTTCCGGATTTACGCAATCCGTATATAAGCACTTTGGATATAAGATCCCAAGAACATCTTCCCAGCAGAGAAGTGCAGGAAAGAAAGTAAGCTGGTCGAATAAAAAAGTGGGAGATCTGATCTGCTATGACGGCCATGTAGCGATTTATATCGGCAGTAATAAAGTTGTTCATGCAAGCAATAAGAAGAGTGGAATTAAGATTACATCTCCTGCCAATTACCGAAAAGTATTATCGGTTCGCCGCATTGTAAAATAATAAAAGAAAGGTAAAAGTCTATCTCGATGGATGATATCCGGAGATAGACTTTTTTGTTATGGTATATTATTTTGTAATATTTTTGACCCATCGATACTTCCGATAATACCAGATTTCGACCGGCATTTTTGTAAATTCATCCAGATTCAGAAGAAAGTATACGACCGGAACCGGGAGGTGCAGGACAAAAGCGGCAATGCATCCGAGCGGCACGATGATCAGCCACATGTTGATGGTATCGCAGATCAGGCCGAAGCGGGTATCGCCTCCGGCACTGAAAATGCCGCCGATGGTTGTTGCACTGAAGGATTTGCCGATCATATAATAGGAGCAGACAATGAGCATAAATCTTAAATATTCATGTGACTGCGGACTTAAGGTGCCGGCGAATCTGAGGATCAGAGGAATGCAGGAGAACAGCACCAGGCAGGAGGCGGCTCCGGCAGCTAGAGAAACGATGCAGAGCTTGTTTCCCAGCTTTTTTGCATCTTCCAGATGCCCTTTTCCCAATTCATTTCCAATCAGGATGCCGGTTCCAACGCCGATGCCGAGACAGAGGCAGGCGGACATATTTTTGGCGATCTGTGCAATGGAATTAGCGGCAACGGCATCCGTTCCGAGATGTCCCATAATGACAGAAAACATAGTAAAACCGCAGCCCCAGATGACCTGATTGGCAAGTGACGGCCATGTATAATGGATGTAATCCTTTTGAAGCCAGGACAGAGGATGCAGGATATTGTTCAGGCGAATCCGGATTTCCGTCTGACGGAAGTTTTCAAAAGTGATCAGACATAATTCTACTCCACGGGAAATCGTTGTGGCAATCGCAGCACCCATAATTCCGAGTTTCGGAAAACCAAATAATCCGAAGATCAGAACCGCATTGATGAGAATATTCAAAATGACTGCAGCAGAACCATAAAGCGTGCTTAAGATGGCGCGGTTTGTATTTTTCATAATGCACAAATACATTTGTGAAATTCCCATAAAAAGATAAGAAAGTGAGATGATGCGCAGATATGGGATGCCAAGTCGGATCAGATGCTGGTCGTTGGTGAAAATCTTCATCAGAAAGTCCGGTCGAAGCAGGGCAGCCAGCGAGAAAATAAGGGAAATCGTCATGGAGAAGCGGAGTACAATACCGAGAATCTCTTCTACACGGTGCTTTTCTCCTTTTCCCCAATATTGGGCAGAAAGCACGGTCTCACCAATGGAAAAAGCTCCCAGGAACAGACTCAGAACAAATTGTACCTGACCGGCAAGGGAAACGGCGGACAAAGAGTCCTGATTGAGCAGACCGAGCATCAGAGCATCTGAGGCACTGACGAGCGAAGTCATAAAATTCTGCAGAGCCATTGGCAGAACAAGGCTGAATAGTTTCTTCAATAGCGTTCTATTTTCAGAATACATATATAAAATCTCCTATTAAGTGTTTTGCTGATAGTTTACCGCTTTTTTCATTTCTATGCAATGGTATTTTTGGCGCATGCGGGTATGGCAGAAAAGATATTGGGAAATGCGTAGAAGAAATGGAGGAAATATGTTAAGATAAAATCATGAGAGGAGATTGCAAGGAAGAAGGAAGGAAAGTTCTGTCATGGATAGAGATCGAAGACAAAATTCCACAAAGATAGCGGTGACAGCGGATCTGCATTTGCTTGCAAAGAGTCTGCATGATCTTGGTGATGCGTTTTTGAAGATGTATTATAATGGCGATGGGAAGCAGACGAAGAATGGAACGAGACTGATCCATCAGATGTTTTTGGAGATTCAGGAGGAACATCCGGATGCATTATTGATCGCAGGAGATCTGACGCTGAATGGAGAGCGGGCAAGTCACGAAGAGATCGCACGGCAGCTTCGCGTTTTAAAAGAAGATGGAATAGCCGTTTATGTGCTGCCGGGTAACCACGACATCGGAAGAATTGATGCAAAAGGATACTTCGGTGAAGAGGCATTTACGGTTCCGACGATTACGGAACATGAATTTTCAGCAATTTATGAAGAATTTGGATATGGGCAGGCGATTTCAAGAGATCCTGACAGTTTGAGCTATGTTGTGAAGCTGTCGGAGCAAAATTGGCTGTTCTGCCTGGATAATTGCTGCAGGATTGACGAGATTCCGCAGCGTTATGGGGAATTCTCTGAGGCATCGCTTGCATGGCTGGAGGAGATGCTCCAAAAGGCGAGAGAAGTAGGGGTATTTCCAATTGCTGCAGGGCATTATAATCTTGCTTATCATAATAAAGTATTCAAATATGGATTTACGATGCGCAATCACAAGGAGGTCGGGGATCTTCTTAGAAAATATCAGACAATTCTGTATTTAAGCGGGCATATGCACATGCAGCATATGAAGTTTCAGTCCGGAATCATGGATATTGCAACTTCTTCACCGGCAACTTATCCGCATCAATATGGCATGCTACAGATCGAGCATGGCAATAAAGCTTACTATCAGACGCAGCAGATTCATATGGATGTTCATGAACGGGAAAGTTTTCGGCGGTTTTACCAGGAAAACTTTAAAAGACAGGTACTTGGAGAATTGGAACATAAAAGCAATCTGACGCAGGACGAAAAGGAACGGATGGCAGAATTTGCGGCGAAGATGAACCTGTTTTATTTTTCCGGATATTTTTATATGATGGAGGCAGAACTTGGAAATTCAGAGGCATGGGCATTGTGGATTGAAAAGGCGAATGATATCTTCTTTTATAGTTATTTAAAGAGTATGATTTATGATTCGATGAGAAATCATAATATTTATACAGATTCGATTAAAGAGAAGCAGATGAAGAAAGCGGATCAGGAAGAGCCATGATCGCAGGGTATGTATTGACCGGCGGCAAGAATACGCGCATGAATGGAAAGAAGAAATTGTATTTGACTTATAACGGCGAATTCTTCTATGAGGCTGTTTTGCGGGCATTTCAGGATTTTCCTAAGATTTATCTGTCTGTTGAGGCAGAGGAACCGTACATGGATCTGGATATTCCGATGATTCCGGATCTCTATCCGGCAATTGGTCCGCTTGGAGGAATTTATTCCGGTTTGGTTCAGTGCCCGGAAGAGGCATTGTGCGTGGCTGCGTGTGATATGCCGCTGATCGATCGGGAAGCGGTGCGTGCATTGTGCCGCTGTTATCTGGAACATCCGGGGAAAATAACAGTCGCGAAAGCAGGAGGAAGAATCCAGCCGCTGTTTGCTATTTATCCAAAGTCGGTTTTGCCACGGATGGAACAGATGATCGCGAAAAAGAATTATAAGATGATGGATTTATTTTCCACAGTGGACGTTTTTGTGGCAAAATTCGTGCAGGAAGAAGTAACAGCGAACATTAATACACCGGAAGAATATGAGAAATTACAATATATTGTGAGGCAGGAATATGGAACAAAATCTGAATCATTTTGATGAGAATGGCAATGCCGTTATGGTAGATGTGACAGAAAAGAAGGTGACAAGGCGGATAGCAGTTGCATCGGGAAGGATAAAAGTGAGTCCGGAAGTCATCGATGCGGTCATTCATGGAACATCGAAGAAAGGAGATGTACTCGGTGTTGCACGAGTGGCAGGCATTATGGCAGTAAAGCAGACTTCAAATCTGATTCCGATGTGCCATACGCTGATGATCCAAAAATGTACGGTAGACTTTGAGATACAGGAGGAAGCCTGTGAGATCATTGCCCATTGTACCGTAAAATCAGAAGGAAAGACCGGAGTAGAGATGGAGGCACTGACCGGAGTTTCGGTATCCCTTCTTACGATTTATGATATGTGCAAGGCAATCGACCGGTCGATGGAGATTATGGATATCCGTCTGGAATCAAAGTCCGGAGGGAAAAGCGGTGATTATATCAGAGCGGAGAGCAGGTAAATGACATGAGAGATCAATATGGACGAACGATCGATTACCTGCGTATATCGATTACAGACCGCTGTAACTTACGATGCACGTATTGTACGCCGAAAGAAGGAATTCCCTGTATCTCACATGATGAGATCCTTCGTTATGAAGAGATTGAACAGATTTGCCGCATCATGGCGGAAAAAGGATTAAAGCATGTGAAAATTACCGGAGGAGAACCGCTCGTGCGCAAAGACGTGGCTGGCCTGATCCGAAGGTTAAAGGAGATTTCCGGAATTGAGACGGTTACTTTGACAACCAATGGCATATTGCTGGAATCTATGATCCATGAGCTGGTGGATGCCGGGATGGATGGAGTTAATATCAGCCTGGATACGATGGATGCGGAAGAGTTTGGAAGGATCACACGGGGAGGAGAGATCCGGCGTGTGATGGCCGGAATCAGGGCAGCAGCTTCTTATTCGGAGATTACCGTGAAGATCAATTGTGTATTGGATGGAGCGCATTGGAAAGAGAATGCGGTTTCGATTGCTGCACTTGCGAAGACGGATCGGATTCATGTCCGATTTATTGAACATATGCCGATCGGCCTGCAGCCGGAAAAGAGAGCCAAACTTCAGGACAGAGTAAAAGACGTGTTGGAAGACGCATACGGGAAAGCGGAAGCATGTGAAGGACCGATGGGATATGGGCCGGGTGTCTATTACCAACTGGAAGGATTTTTGGGAAGTATCGGCTTTATCAGTGCGGTCAGTCACAAGTTCTGTTCCGGTTGTAATCGGGTGAGGCTGACTGCAGACGGCAGACTTCGGATGTGCCTGCAGTCGGAAGAAAGCGTAGATCTGAAGGCAATTTTGCGGGGAGATCATTCGGAACAGATCGGCAGGATTATAGAACAGGCAGTTTATCGAAAGCCGCTGGAACATCATTTTGAGGTACAGGGTATCGAGGCGACAGGAATGTCGCAGATTGGAGGATGAGATGAGAGTTGCAGTAATCACATCGAGTGATTCCGGATATGAAGGCAGAAGAGAGGATCGGAGCGGCCCGTGTGTACAGGAGATTGTAAAATCTTTTGGTGCAGAAGTTGTATACACGAACCTGCTGCCGGATACGCAGGAGATACTGGAGGCGGAGTTAAGGAAGATTTGTGATCAGAATCTTGCTGATCTGGTCCTGACGACCGGAGGAACCGGATTTTCGAAGAGGGACTGCATGCCGGAAGCGACACTTGCGGTATCAGAACGGATGGTGCCGGGAATTCCGGAGGCAATGCGTGCATACAGTATGCAGTTTACGAAGAGGGCGATGTTAAGCCGTGCGGCAGCCGGAATTCGTAAGAACACGTTAATCCTCAATCTGCCCGGCAGCCCGAAAGCAGTCCGGGAATGTCTGGAATATATTTTCCCGGAGTTGGAACATGGCATTGATATTTTGACCGGTGCTGCGGTAAATTGTGCAAGAAAGTAAGAAATCAAGCACCTTTCTTTTAAAAAAGAGAAAGGCAGGAGGAAATCAGGATGAAATTAATCAAGACGGAAGAGGCGGTCGGACATGTAATCTGCCATGATATTACGATCATCGTGAAAGATAAGATCAAGGATACGGCATTCCGAAAGGGACATGTTGTTGAAGAAAAGGACATACCGGTACTTTTATCAATCGGAAAGGATCATCTGTATGTCTGGGAAAAGGATGAGAGGATGTATCATGAAGATGAAGCCGCAGTGATCTTAGCGGATGCATGTGAAGGGGTCGGAGTGGAACGCTCCAAACCGAAAGAAGGGAAGATCGAATTAAAAGCGTCGATGGATGGATTGCTTCAAATCGATGTGGAGCGTCTGCTGCAGATCAATTCATTGGAAAATATCATGATCGCAACAAGACATACGAACACGTATGTGAAGAAGGGAGACAAATTAGCGGGGACGAGGATCATACCGCTTGTCATTGAAAAAGAAAAGATGAAAGAAGTTTCTCGGATTGCGGATAAGACGAATCCGATTATTCATATTGTACCGTTTGTACGGAAGTCCGTCGGTATCGTGACAACCGGGAATGAGGTTTATTACGGCAGGATCAAAGATACTTTTACGCCGGTGATCCGCGAAAAGATGGAACAGTTTGGTGTAGAAGTCATCGGACATCATATATGTGGGGATGACAGAGAACAGATTGTCGGTGCAATTCATGCATTGAAACAAAAAGGAGCAGACATGATCTTATGTACCGGCGGCATGAGCGTTGATCCGGATGACCGTACGCCGGCTGCAATCCGTGACAGCGGTGCTACGATCATATCATATGGTGCACCGGTGCTTCCGGGTGCAATGTTCCTGCTTGGATATTTTGAAGACGGTACGCCGGTCATGGGACTTCCGGGCTGCGTCATGTATGCAAAAGCGACGATATTTGATCTTGTACTTCCACGGGTATTGGCGGATGTGAAAATTACGAAGAAAGATCTTGCAGTTATGGGACATGGTGGATATTGTCTTGGCTGCCGGGTGTGTCATTATCCGGATTGCGGATTTGGAAAAGGAGTTTAAGTATGGTTTCTTTGGAAGAAGCACAACGCATACTACAGGATGCAGTATCTTATATAGAAGAAAGAGAACAAATTCCTTTAACCGCTGCGGTTGGACGTGTACTGGCAGAAGATGCTTCTGCAGAACATGACCAGCCGCCGTTTCCGAGATCTCCTCTGGATGGATATGCAGTCAAAGGCATCGATACAAAAGGTCTGACAAAAGAGCATGCAGGAGTCTTTCGCGTCATTGGAAAAATATATGCGGGTGAGGTGTTTGATGGAACCATAGAGCATGGCGAGGCAGTTCGGATGATGACCGGAGCGCCGATTCCGGATGGTGCTGATACGGTGATACGGCAGGAATGGACGGACTGTGGAGAACAGGCAGTTCGGATTTATGCAGAATCAGAACCATATCAGGATTATTGTTTTCAGGGAGAAGATTATAAAAGCGGAGATATTCTGTTGAAAAAGGGGACTGTTCTGGACGGTATTTCCATTGCAATGCTTGCCAGCCTCGGTTATCGGGAAGTTTGGGTATACCGCCTGCCGAGGATTGCAGTTATATCGACGGGAGATGAGGTTGTACAGCCCGGAGAGCAGTTAACCTCCGGGAAAATATATGACTCGAACCGGTTTTTTCTGTACGGAAGACTGACGGAACTCGGAATCCCTCCATATAAAACTGCTCACAGCGGAGATTGTGCTTCGGATATTGTGGAGATGATCCGCAAAATTGCGATGAAAGCAGATCTCATCATTACAACCGGAGGTGTGTCTGTCGGAGAAAAGGACGTGATGCATGAGGTTTTAAAACGGTTGGGTGCGAAAAAGCTTTTTTGGCGTGTGGATATCAAGCCGGGTGCACCAACGCTTGCGATGGTCTTTGACCATACGCCGGTGATCTGCCTTTCCGGAAATCCATACGGAGCCGCAGTGAATTTCGAGCTGCTGGTGAGAAATGTGATCGGGAAGCTGACGCGTGATCCAAAATGGAAGATCAGAAAAAGGCGTGCTGTCATGCAGACGGATTTTGTAAAAACAGGCGGCGTAAGAAGATTTTTACGGGCGTTTTATGAAGACGGTGCCGTGTGGGTGAAGCAGGAGAACCACGCATCAGGCGTGCTTTCCTCGATGCTCGGGTGCAACTGTCTTGTGGAAATACCGGAAGATCGAAATGGAGCGGTAAAAGGAGAACAGGTATGGGTATATCTCCTATAGAGAAAAAACAGATCATTTATTGCATTTGCGGCTATAAAAACAGTGGAAAGACAACGCTGATCGTAAAATTAATTCCAAAACTGACGGAGCGGGGATATCGTGTTGCAGTGATCAAGCACGATGGACATGATTTTGAGAGTGATGTACCGGGTACGGACAGCTGGAAGCATCAAAAAGCCGGTGCATATGGTACCGCTGTTTTTTCAAAAAATCGAATGATGCTGACAAAAGAGTGCGGCAGTGTGGATGAAACAATACTGGCACAGTGCTTTCCGGAAGCGGATATTATTCTGGTCGAAGGATTAAAAGACAGCAAGTATCCGAAATACCGATGTGATTATCCGCATCGGATGCCGATCGATGTGGATAAACTTGCCGATCGGATTGAAGCATTGTGGAAAGGAGAACAGATGGGAACGATTCGTGCGATATGTATCAGTGAAAAAAAAGGAACACAAAAATACGAAATTCCGGAGACAACCGTGATAGAGGATTTTGGACTCGAAAACGATGCACATGCGGGAAAATGGCATCGTCAGGTCAGCATGCTGCCTTTGGAAAGCATTGAAGAATTCCGTGCCAAAGGTGCGAATCTTCCATATGGTGCATTTGGTGAAAATCTGGTCATATCCGGATTTGATCTTAAATCTTTTCCAATTGGAACGAAGTTCAGATGCGGGGACGTTGTCCTTGAACTGACACAGATTGGAAAGGAATGCCATCATGGATGTCAGATCAGACGTCAGATGGGCGATTGTATTATGCCGAGAGAAGGCGTGTTTTGCAGGGTGCTCAAAGGCGGGCGGATAAAAACAGGGGATGCGATATTCCTTGTTTCAGAAGAAATAGAATGAGTAATAAATGATATCAGAAGGAATACAACAATGAAAAAAATAAAACAGATTATGGTATTGATTTGTGCAGTAGCGATGATGTTTGCATTTACTGCATGCGGAAGCAGCAACGATACAAAAGAAAGCAGTAAGAATGATAGTGAGAAAACAGAATTATATATCCTGGCTGCAGCAAGCATGACCGATGTATTAAACGAACTTGCGGAGTCTTATGAGAAAGAACATTCTGACGTGAAGTTAAATTTCTCATTTGCATCTTCCGGTGATCTTCAGACACAGATTGAAGAGGGGGCTCCTGCCGATGTCTTTATCTCGGCAGCACAGAAGCAGATGAATGCATTGAAGGAAGAAAATCTGATGGATAATGACAGCATCATCAATCTTCTGGAGAATAAAGTTGTGTTAATTAAGCATAAAGATTCCAATCTTGATGTGACATCGTTTGAAGATGCTGCAACAGATAAAGTGGAGATGATCGCAATCGGTAATCCGGACAGCGTGCCGGTTGGACAGTATACACAGATGATCTATGAGAATCTTGGATTATGGGATGCGATAAAAGAAAAGGCAAATCTTGGAAAAGATGTGCGTCAGGTACTTGACTGGGTGGCTACGGAAAATGTAGACTGTGGAATTGTATATGCAACGGATGCAGCGATTGAGGACGATGTCGAAGTGATCTGTGAAGCTCCGGCAGACAGCTGCGATCCGGCGATTTACCCTGCAGGTGTTGTAAAAGCAAGTGAAAATCACGAAGCGGCACAGGACTTTCTTGATTTTTTAAAGACAGAGGAAGCAAAACAGGCATTTGAAAAGTATCAATTTACTTATATCTATTCCGAATAAGAATATTTCAGACAGAAGGGAAGGACAAACATGGATCTTATGCCGATCATACTATCATTAAAAATTGCCGCCGTCTCTACCGGCATTACTTTTTTTGTCGGCATGTATGCAGCATGGAAAACAGCGAATATGATACATGGCAAAGGGCTTTTGGATGCTGTTTTTACACTTCCCATGGTACTGCCGCCAACGGTTACTGGCTTTTTCCTGCTTGTATTCTTTGGAAAAAGCAGTTTGATCGGACAGGTTCTGTCAAATTGTGATTTTGACCTCGTTTTTTCATGGAGAGGTGCTGTTCTCGCATCTGTTGTTGTAACATTTCCATTGATGTATCGGACAACGCGGAGTGCCTTTGAGCAGTTGGATCCGAATCTGATCGATGCGGGAAAGACGCTTGGTTTATCAAAACTTATCATTTTCTGGAAAATCGTATTTCCAAACTGTCTTCCGGGGATTCTTGGAGCGACGATTTTGAGTTTTTCAAGAGCACTTGGAGAATTCGGAGCGACGATCATGATCGCCGGAAATATACCCGGAAAGACGCAGACTGCTTCTCTTGCAATCTATACGGCAATGCAGGCAGGAAATCGTCCGCTTGCTTATCAGTGGGTTTTGATTCTGATGCTGATCTCATTTACTGCAATGCTTGTGATGAATGCCGTAAACAGCAGACAGGAACTTCTAGTTCGAAGGGGAGGAGGACGCTAGCGATGGCATTGATCGCAGATATTGAGAAAAGAGTTGGAAATTTTCATTTGAAAACAGCATTTAAAGTAGCAGAGGGTGAGATTTTCGGGCTTCTCGGCGAGAGTGGATGTGGAAAAAGCATGACGCTAAAGTGCATTGCAGGAATAGAAACTCCGGATCGCGGGAGAATTCTTCTGAATGATCGGGTGCTGTTTGATTCTGAAAAGGGAATTAATCTGATCCCTCAGAAACGAAAGGTTGGTTATCTGTTTCAGGATTATGCACTTTTTCCGAATATGACAGTTGAAAAGAATATCGAGATTGTATTGGGAAAAAGAGAAAGTGCGGAACAATATATTGAGCAGTTTTATTTAAAGGGATTGGAACATCATTATCCGTTTATGTTGTCCGGCGGCCAGCAGCAGCGTTGTGCAATTGCACGCATGATGGCTTCTAAGCCGGAAGTTTTGTTATTGGATGAGCCGTTTAGTGCTGTTGATAAAGGATTAAAGTGGAATCTGGAACTGCAGGTTCTGGAGCTGCTCGATCAGATGAAAAAACCGACAATCTTTGTGACACATAATAAAGATGAAATTGATCATCTGTGTGAGAAAGTCGGCATCTTAAGCCGAGGTCAGATGAAAGAAACGGGAACAAAGGAAACCATATTCCGTCATCCGAAGACGGCTGCTGCAGCAAAGATGACCGGTTGCGAGAATGTCTTTCCGATGTCGGAGGGCGAATATGCATATGTCGGAATTCCGCCGGAGGCAGTCAGACCTGTTGATTCAGAGGCAGATGCCGATATAACGGGCAGAGTTGAACGGATCTTTCGGGAAAATGAAGAAACCGTGTTGATCGTGCGGATACAGCGACATATCTTTTTTTACCGATGTCCGAATGTATTGTTTGACGGCAGCCTTGCAGTTGGCGACAGAATCTTTCTTGCAGTGGATAAAGAGAAAGTATGGTATTTGGAGTCCTGATCATTCCAATCACGTTTTTACTGGCTGCTTTGTGGAGGATGAAAGGGGTGTGGCTTGCTTATCCGGTGACAGAAGGATTGGCAGCAGTACTTGGTCTTTTCTTATACTGCCGGATGATCTGCTGCAAAAACAGCATTTCATAAATGCCACATTTATGGTAAAATAAAGCTGGTTATGGAGGAAATGAGATGAAGATCATTGCGCATATTGAAACGGATTTTCCGGAGAAGTTTGGAATACCGAGACAGAGCGGCATTGTGGAAGAACTGCAGGGGAAAGTGATATTTGAGCCGGAATACCGGAATCCGGAAGCGGTACGGGGATTGGATGGATTCAATTATATATGGCTGCTGTGGCAATTTGAGGGTGCGGAGAAAGAACGATGGTCTGCGACTGTGAAACCTCCGCGTCTGGGAGGCAACCGCAGAATGGGTGTATTTGCAACCAGATCGCCGTTTCGTCCAAATCCGGTCGGACTTTCATCCGTGAGATTAGACAGCATAGAATATACTGAACAGGGGCCGGTACTGCATGTACGCGGAGCCGATCTGAAGGATGGAACGCCAATCTATGATATCAAGCCGTACCTGCGGTATACAGACTGCCATATGGATGCAGCCGAAGGGTTCGCTCACGATGTTCGTGGTGATCGTCTGGAAGTGGTCATTCCGGAAGAATTATTAGAAAAATTTCCAAAAGAAAAGCGGAATACCGTTATAAAATTACTGCAGCAGGATCCGCGGCCGTCTTATCACGATGATCCGGAGCGAAAGTATGGCATGGCTTTTGGCGGAAAGGATATTCATTTTCGTGTAGACGGGCAGACGCTGACTGTATTTGAGATAGTACCGTATGAGGAAGTGAGGAAGAGGAATGAAATTATTTTTAACAAGCAGTCCATGTGATGACAATGTTCCGGCACATATGCATTTGCCATGCTGTTTTTTTGAGAAGAATGATTTTATCAGGAATTTGAAGCGCGTGTGGAAGCAGAATGCGAGATGTCTGGTCATCAGTGCAGACCCATATAATTTTGAATTGAATAACGAGATGAGCTATACTTTTCATCGGGCGTTCTTGTATCATGGAATGATTCCGGAATCGGTCCGGATCTGCGATGCAAGAAATGACTATCATATCCGTGATCTTGTGGAAGCAAGTGATATGATCATTTTGGGCGGCGGACACGTACCGACGCAGATGGCTTTTTTTGAGAAAATAGGGCTTAGAGAATTGTTGAAGGAATATCAGGGGATTGTTATGGGAATCAGCGCGGGATCTATGAACTGTGCCGATATCGTGTATGCACAGCCGGAAGAAGATG
>Ga0129309_1000142_pt1 | contig 65200 bp, 59 predicted proteins | sample L1105metagenome_FD_94439 | JGI IMG/M metagenome (GOLD analysis project Ga0129309, IMG submission 94439) | Ring-tailed lemur group fecal microbial communities from Wisconsin, USA - L1105 metagenome | ecosystem: Host-associated > Mammals > Digestive system > Large intestine > Fecal | place: USA...
AGTGAAAACAAATGCTACAAAGCAAAAAGGCTTGGAAGTATCAGCTCCGAGACAAAGTTTGTCCTGGATTATTTTGGAGTAGAGGCACCGGAATATCTGACGGACATCTATCCGAGGATCATTGATATTCCGATTCATGAAGTGCCTTCCATCAATGCTACGACGTCATTAAAAGAAGCATGGGAGACGATGCGGGAAGAGGGCATTGTGAATCTTCCGATTTTAAATGAAGATCATACACTAAAAGGATTGATCACGGCCAGTGATATCACATATTCCGATATGGATGCCTATGACAACGAATCTCTGTCAAAAGCAAAAACACCATACAAGAATGTTGTTGAGACGTTAGATGGTGAATTGGTTGTCGGCGATATCAATGACCATGTTAAGAAAGGAAAGATCTTAGTATCTGCGGCGAATCCGGATTTGATGGAGAAGTTCATCAGCGAAGGGGATATCGTTATTATTGGTAACCGCTATGATGCACAATTCTGTTCCATCGAGGCAGGAGCAAGTCTGATGATCGTATGTATGGGAGCAGAGGTTTCAAATACGATTAAGATGCTGGCAAAAGAAAAAGGCTGTGATATCATTACGACTCCGCATGATACATTTATCACAAGCCGTCTGATCAGCCATAGTTTACCGTGCGGATATTATATGACAACGAGCGATAAGACGGTCAATATTCCATCCAATGAATTGGTGGAAAAAGTACAGGAGATCATGACCAAGAGCCGTTTTCGTTATTATCCGGTTTTAAATATCCGAGACAACAATAAATTCATGGGATTTGCATCTCGCCGCCGTTTGTTGGATTATGAACGGAGAAAAGTGATCTTAGTAGACCATAATGAACTGGATCAGGCAGTGGACGGTTTGGAAGAAGGAGAGATCCTGGAGATTATCGATCACCACAAGATCGGAAGCTTAGAGACGATGGGACCGATTTATTTCCGCAATCAGCCGGTAGGATGTACGGCAACGATCATTACACAGATTTATGACGAAAACTGTGTAGAGATTACAAAACCGATCGCAGGGTTGTTAGTATCTGCTATTTTGTCAGATACATTAATGTTCCGTTCACCGACATGTACACCGCTTGATCAGGCAACAGCAGAACGCCTTGCAAAGATTGCAGAGATTGATATTGAACAATATGCAACAGAGATGTTTAAGGCAGGAAGTGATCTGAATGGGAAGTCTCCAAAAGAAATCTGTTTCCAGGATTTCAAGAAATTCAGTGCGGGTGACATTCAGTTTGGGGTCGGACAGGTGAACTCGATGACGGCGGATGAAGTATATGAGATCAAAGATATGCTTCTTCCATACATTCCTCAGCTGGCAGAGGAAGAAGGATTGGACATGATCTATATTATGATCACCAATATCCTTGAGGAAAGCACATTGCTGATCATGACAGGTGACCGTGCAGAAGAAGTCGTATCGACGGCATTTACAACAGAAGCCGGAGAAGGGGCTGCGTTCTTACCGGGAGTTGTATCCCGCAAGAAACAGCTGATCCCGAACCTGCTTTATGCATATCAGCAGTTAGGTTAGATATTTACCGTGTCAGAGAAAGTAACAGAGTGATAAAAAGGAGATACAGCAGTATTGTTGTATCTCCTTGGTCGGTATTTGGGGAAAGATATGATCTTGCAGCTTAGAAACAATCAAATCAAAATATCTGTCAGACATCTTGTGGAATTTGTCTTTCGAAGCGGAGACCTGGTTTCCGGAGGAGGAAGAAAGGCGTCTCTGGACGCGATGCAGGCGGGAAGCAGGATTCACCGAAAGATCCAGCGTTCGATGGGGACAGATTATCAGGAAGAAGTCTCTTTAAAACGGATCTTTCATCATAAGGAATATGACGTGATCGTGGAAGGGCGTGCAGACGGTATTTTTCCGAAAGAGGATACCGTCGTGATTGATGAGATAAAAGGAACGTATCAGAACCTGGCGATGATGGAAGAACCGATCTTCGTTCATAAAGCACAGGCCATGTGTTATGGATGGATCTATGGTTCGGAACAGAATCTGGATCAGATCGGTATACAGATCACATATTGTCATATGGAGACGGAGGAAATCAGACGATTTTATGAAATATGGCCGATGCAGCAGCTGGAAGCCTGGATGGAAGAGACGATGGACAGCTTTTTTATCTGGAGCGATCATGTATATGAATCAAAAATGCGGCGCAATGAATCAATTCGGCACCAGAACTTTCCATTCGAATATCGAACCGGTCAGAAGAGACTTTCTGCATCTGTTTATCAATCTCTGAAATCAGAAGAAATTCTGTTCGTACAGGCACCGACCGGAATCGGCAAGACAATTTCAACGATATATCCGACGATCAAACGTATGGAGGAAACAGATGCGGATAAAATGTTTTATCTGACGGCAAAGACGATTACCCGCACGGCCGCAGAAGAAACATTCGGTATCTTAAGAAGTCAGGGGCTGCATTTTTCTACGGTGACTTTGACGGCAAAGGAGAAGATCTGCTTTCAAAAAGAACCGGAATGTAATCCGGAACAGTGTCCTTATGCAAAAGGACATTTTGACCGTATCAATCAGGCACTGTATGAACTTTTGACAAATGAAACGGTATTTACGCGAGATGTGATGGCAGAGTATGCGCAGAAGTTTCAGGTATGTCCGTATGAATTGAGTCTGGACATCTGTGATTTTGCGGATGGAATCATCAGTGACTATAATTATGTATTTGATCCGAACGTTCAGCTGAAGCGTTTTTTTGGAGAAGGGCGGCTCCTGGATTACTATTATCTCGTGGATGAGGCACATAATCTTGTGGATCGGGCAAGGACGATGTACAGTGCCGTTGTATGTAAGCAGGATTTTATAGAAGTCCGGCGGCAGATGCCGGCATATGCCAAAAAGCTGCGTGCCGCTTTGAACCGATGTAATAAAGCAATGCTGGAACTTAAGAAACAATACGGAACGAGATGCGTGATCCCGGAGACAGACAGGCTTGTCTATGCGATGCTTCAGTTTGTATCCGAGGCAGATGCCTTTTTGGAGAATGAAGATGACTCCGATATCAGAAAGAAATTGCTCAAATTGTATTTTACGGTTCAGCATTATCTGAACATGTATGGTGAGATGGAAGACGGATATGAGATTTACATATTGGAATCGGATAAACGATTCTATTGTAAGCTGTTCTGCATCAACCCTTCCAAATCGCTGAAAAGCTGTTTTGACTATGCAAAGGCCTCTGTGCTATTCTCCGCAACCCTTCTTCCGGTACATTATTACAAGGCTTTACTGACCGGCAATAAAAATGAAAAAGCAGTGTACGTTACATCGCCATTTGAAGAAGAGAAGAGAGGAATTTTCATTGCGAACGATGTGACGAGCAAATATACGCGGAGAAATCATTATGAGTATGAAAAGATGTTCTGGTATCTGGAAGCAGTATTAAATGGACGAAGCGGAAATTATATTGTATTTTTTCCATCCTATGAAATGCTTGAGAATGTCGCAGAAATCGTTTATGACAAAGGACTGGATATAAAAGCGGATATTCTGATCCAGAATCAGAATATGCAGGAGCAGGAGAGGGAACGGTTTCTGGCAGAATTTCGAAAAGAGCGGAAAAAGTCATTGCTCGCGTTTTGTGTAATGGGAGGCATTTTTTCAGAAGGCATTGATCTGACCGGCGATCAGCTGATTGGAGCGGTGATCATCGGCAATGGATTTCCGGGAGTCAGCTTCGAGCAAAATCTGCTGAAAGAGTATTTTGACCGGACGATGGGAGTCGGTTTCGATTATGCGTATCGTTATCCCGGCATGAATAAAGTGCTGCAGGCAGCAGGAAGGGTGATTCGAACCAAAGACGACGAAGGCGTGATCGTGTTACTTGATGAGCGCTTTTGGGGATATGAATATCAGAATCTGTTTCCGGCAGAGTGGCAGGATCGAAAGAGGATTTCTGTCGGAGATGCGGAATCTATGTTGAAAGAATTTTGGAAAGGAAGAGGACATTATGAGTGGAAGAAATAAAAAGGAATTAGAGGGCGTAACGTTGCTTGGAAATCAGAAAACAAAATATGCAGATGACTATGCGCCGGAAGTGTTGGAGACATTTCCGAACAAGCATCCGGAAAATGACTATTTTGTGAAATTCAATTGTCCGGAATTTACCAGCCTCTGCCCGATGACCGGGCAGCCGGATTTTGCGACAATCTATATTTCCTATGTTCCGGGAGAGCGCATGGTGGAAAGCAAATCATTAAAACTATATCTGTTTAGTTTTCGCAACCATGGAGACTTCCATGAGGACTGCGTGAACATTATCATGAAAGATCTGATTCGGCTGATGGATCCAAAATACATCGAAGTATGGGGAAAGTTTACGCCAAGAGGCGGAATCTCGATTGACCCGTACTGTAATTATGGAAAAGAAGGAACGATATGGCAGCAGGTCGCATTTGAGCGGCTGACACATCACGATCTCTATCCTGAGAAAGTAGATAATCGTTAGGAATGGGAAGATGAAGATTTATTTTGCACCGATGGAAGGAATTACCGGTTATATTTTCCGTAATGCCCATCGCAAATATTTTGGCGGCATCGATAAGTACTTTACACCGTTCCTTGCACCGAATCAGACACATTGTTTTATGCCGCGGGAAAAGAGAGATATCCTGCCGGAACACAATGAAGGAATTCCGGTGATACCCCAGATTCTGACAAATCAGGCGGAGCATTTTATAAAAACGGCAAAAGTGCTGAAAGAATTCGGGTATGAAGAAGTGAATCTAAATCTGGGATGTCCTTCGGGAACAGTTACCGCGAAAAAGCGGGGAGCCGGATTTCTGTCAGAGCCGGATGCTTTAGACACATTTTTGTACCGGATCTTTGCAGAGACAGATACGAAATTATCCGTGAAAACCCGGATTGGAATCAGCGAACCGGAGGAGTTCGAAACATTGCTGGAAATCTATAATGCATATCCGATGGAAGAACTGATCATTCATGCAAGGCTGCAGAAAGACTTTTATAAAGGCGTGCCTCATATGGATTGGTTTGATTATGCCGTTCAATATAGCAAACCCAAACTTTGCTATAATGGCAATTTGTTCTCTGCAGCGGATTATGAAAAATGGAAAGCAGCGTATCCGGAAATTCCTTCTGTTATGCTCGGCAGGGGTGCGGTTGCCGATCCGTCTCTCCCTCTGCAGCTTTGTGGCGGCAAAAGGATGACAAAAGATGTATTTCTTGCGTTTCATCAGGAAATATGCGATGGCTATCTGACATGGCAGTGCGGCGACCGGAATGTGCTGTTTAAAATGAAAGAGTTGTGGTTTTATTTTGGATTGCTGTTCCCGGATGGGAAAAAACTTCTGAAAAAGATAAAGAAGGCACAAAACCTGAAAGACTATTTCGCATATGTGGAACAGCTTGTAAAACAATGTGAGATGGATGGACAGGTGAACTTTTGATTGAAAGTCGTTTTTCCTAAGAAGAAATTAAGAAATGCAAGTTTTCGTTTTGATTTGTTTATAGTTTCTTTATAAAAGTTCATTCTTTATATATTGAATCAAATTCGAATTCTGCTATACTTTAATTAAAGTTTTTCATATATATTTTTTAATCCTCTCTTTTCAATGAAAAAAGCCCGCTTACGTTTGTGTAAGCGGGTACTTTTTATGATATGGGAAAGTCTTTGACATACATTTTTGTTATACAAAATCTCTCCGTTTGTTAATGATAATCGAGATCACTATCCCGAGGATCCACAACAGCACTCCTGTAAGGACAATTCCTGTGGCCAGAGTTCCTTTATTCGCGAAGATCCAGGAAAGCAGAGCAGTTCCATCGATGTGTTCCGGTATAAAAGAAGCCAGAAAGAATACGAGAAATCCCGGAAACATCATGATTAGATTGTTAAGTACCCGGAACTTGACTTTTCCCATCGCATAAAAGAGGATATACTGTAAAGCAATCGTGATCATGCCAACTCCAAAGTAAAGCATAATTTGAAATCTGAAATTTGAAAGATATGATCCATGGAGAATGAAATTGATGAGGTTCAAAAGAAAGCTTCCAAGGATCACGAAAATCATTAAAACTATGCCAAACAGGTATCTTCCGATGACACGTTCTTCTTTTGTTGCAGGCAGCATGCATATAAATCCGGATTCTGATTTCTGGTCGTATAAAAAAGGCTGACCCGAGAGGATGATCGCAACGAATGCAAGATAGGTGATGCCGCCTCCGTATGGTTTTGTCATCATGAATGCAGCAATTGGAATAAAAAGTAAAAACATGGATAACTGATACTTGCATCTCTTTAAGTCTATGATCGTCATTTTTAGTGTTGTCATCTGCTATTCCCTCCATTCTTGATCAGGTGGATCATAATCTGGTCGATATTTGCTTTTTCCAATACAAATTCGGATCCAAATCCTTCTGCATCTGCACTGGATAATATGCCATCGAATCCATAGGCTGCTTTCGTTATACCGATGATCTTTTTCTCCTTTTCTTCCGTCAGATCGGAGAGTGCGCCATGTACCATAACATAAGTTTCCAGCAGTTCTTCTTTTGTCTCGTTCAATAAGATCTTTCCATTATGAATGAATATGATGTAGTCGGCGATCTGCTCCAGATCGCTCAGCACATGTGTGGAAAAGAGGATGCTGTGTTCGCCATCCATAATGTAATCCTGAAGCATTTCGATGATCTCCGAGCGTATGACCGGATCCAGCCCATTCGTCGCCTCATCCAAGATTAAAAGTTTTGTATCTCTGGAAAGTACAGAGGCAAACATTAACTTTACTCGCATACCTCTTGAATAATCCTGAATCTTTGTCTTAGATGGGAGTTTCCAGTCTGTGACAAGCGTGTTGAACTTTTCTTCCTGAAAACTCGGATACATCATCTTTAATACAGATCGGATATCATTTAACCGGAATTCTCCAGGAAAATAAGATTCATCGCCGATAAATCCGATGCTTTCCAAAAATTGTTTCGGTTTCTCTTCATAAGAGATTCCGTCGATGGTGATCGTACCGCTGTCGGCTCTGCACAGATGTGTGATCAGGTTTAATGTTGTAGTTTTGCCGGCACCATTTTCCCCGATATATCCCATGATAAATCCCTTCGGGAGAGAAAAGGACACATCTTCCAGCTGAAAATCGCCATAATTTTTATATAAATGCTGTACTTCTAATAATTTCATTCTCTCAACTCCTTCCAAAGTTCTGACACCAGATGATGGAATTCTTCTTCCTCCATATTGATATGTTTTGCCGTTTCGATGGCGGTTATGACACCTTCCTCGATTCGCATTAAATACTTTTCTTTCATAATTTCATTGTCCTTTGACAGGACGATGCTTCCTTTCCCCTGCATGGAAGCGATAAAACCTTCTTTCTCCAAATCGTTATAGGCGCGTGTTGTTGTGATAACGCTGACACCGACTTCCTTTGCAAGCTTCCGAATAGAAGGGAGGATAGTTCCTTCTTTGATCTGGCCGTTTAAAATCTGTTCTTTGATCTGCTCCCGGATCTGTGCATAGATCGGGAGTTCTGATTGACTTGATATAAGTATCTTCATCTTCCACCTCCTCAATAATAAAGTATATACTGTATATATTAATTATATATACAGTATATACTTTTGTCAAGGGCGGGAGCAGAAAATGAGAAAAAAAAACTTCTGCTAATCAATTCATCAGAATATAATAGCAGAAGTTTTTTTGTTTCATTATAAGTAAATGTTATCCGGTAAAATCAGAAAAATAAAATCAGAAAAACTTTTCAATTACGTGAGCGATACCGTCTTCGTCATTGGATAAGGTTACATAGTCTGCGGCATTCTTTACTTCCTGTCGGCCGTTGCCCATGGCAACGCCGAGTCCGGCCGTACGGATCATGGACATATCGTTCATGCCATCGCCGACAGCAACCATGTCAGAGCGATTCAGACCGATGTGATTCAGCAGGACGTCAAGACTCCGGCCTTTGTCGATTCCTTTTGGCGTAATTTCAAGGAAATACGGAGCAGAAGTAAAAAATTCGCAATATTGATCGAGTACGGGATGAAGGGCATTCTGAATACGTACCAGGTGGTGTTCATCTTCTAACATCATAAATTTTGGTACATCAAATGTCGTGATCTCATGTTCATAATCTTCGGGCTGAACAATTCGCAGTCCATTGATCTTTGATTCAATCTCCGCATACATATCGTACTTTTCCATGCACAGCAATTGATCATCCCGGTAGGTGACGAGGTTAGCATAGAAAATACGGGCAAGCGCGGCAATTCGCAGACAGACTTCCGTTGGGATTGTCTGGGAATGCAGCAGATTGTCGCCGGCACATTCAATAATCTGTCCTCCGTTAAAGGACAGCAGATATCCGCCGTATTTTTTGAGTTCCAATTCTTCTTCCAGGTGCAGCATACCCCGTGTCGGACGGCCGGAAGCGAGAACGACTTTAACTCCCTGCTTTTGGATCCTCATCAGGGCGTCCTTTGTTTTCGGAGTAATGATCTTTTCTGAATTGGTTAACGTGCCATCCAGGTCCATTGCAATTATCTTATAGCTCATATATATCCACCTTTTCTTTCTTAAATTAAGTACCATTATAACATAGAATAAGAAACTATTTCACTTGATTATTAACAAAAGTTACATTAAGATGGAATTATCCGGAAACACGGGGATTGATCTGACGGAACAGATGATCGTATCGGGCGTCAGGAATTATATTTGAAAGAACGGGAAATAATAATGTTTGATATTCAGGAAGAATTAAAGAAGCTCCCGGCGAAACCGGGTGTCTATCTGATGCATAATGAAAAAGATGAAATTATCTATGTTGGGAAGGCAGTTATCTTAAAAAATCGTGTCCGCCAGTATTTTCAGAGCAGTCGGAACTTGAGTCCGAAGATCAGACGGATGGTTTCGCAGGTGAAATATTTTGAATATATCATTACGGATTCTGAGCTGGAAGCTTTGGTTTTAGAATGTAATCTGATCAAGGAACACAATCCGAAGTATAATACGATGCTCAAGGATGACAAAAGTTATCCATATATTAAAGTGACGATACAGGAAGCTTATCCGAGAGTGATGTTTGCAAGAAGAATGAAGCGGGATAAAAGCCGGTATTTTGGTCCGTATACAAGCGCAGGTGCCGTAAAGGATACGATTGATCTGATTCAGAAGATTTATCAGATTCGTACGTGTAATCGAAGTCTGCCGAGGGATATCGGAAAAGAGCGGCCGTGTCTTTACTATCAGATGAAGCAGTGCCGTGGCCCCTGTCAGGGATACATCTCTCAGGAAGAATATCAGCAATCCGTTCAGGATGTGTTGAAGTTTTTAAATGGCGATTATAAAGACGTGATACAATATCTGGAAGAGAAGATGCAGGGAGCGGCTGCGGAAATGGAATTTGAGCAGGCTGCGGAATATCGCGATCTGATGAAGAGTGTAGAACATATTTCAAATAAGCAGAAGATTAACAGTGCAGGTCTTGAGGACAGAGATATCATCGCTCTTGCAAAAGCACAGACCGAAAGCGTGGTAGCTGTCTTCTTTGTGCGAGATGGCAAATTACTGGGAAGAGAGCATTTTCATATGAAACATTCGATGGAGACGTCCCGTACGGAAGTCATGACGGAGTTTGTAAAGCAATTTTATGCCGGCACCCCGTATCTGCCAAGAGAGATTATTCTGGAATGTGAGATTGATGAAACAGAGATGATCGAGCAGTGTCTGACTGCGAAAAAGGGCATGAAAGTACACATTCTTGTTCCAAAGCGAGGGCAGAAGGCAAAACTCGTCGATATGGCAAGAAGAAATGCGGTTAATATTCTTCGAATGGACAGTGAAAAGATCCGTTTAGAAGAAAAGCGGACGATCGGTGCTGTCAGAGAGATTGAACAGCTGATCGGGCTTTCGGATCTGAAGCGGATGGAGGCTTTTGATATTTCCAACATCAGCGGATTCCAGACCGTTGCATCGATGGTCGTATATGAAAATGGAAAGCCCCGAAAACGGGATTACCGCAAGTTCAAGATTCAGTCGGTTCAGGGACCGGATGATTATAAGAGTATGGAAGAGGTTTTGACAAGGCGTTTTCGGCATGGACAGGAAGAGATTCGGAAGATGCAGCAGAAGCAGCAGGATCCGGAGTATGGAAGCTTTACAAGATTTCCGGATCTGCTATTGATGGATGGTGGAAAAGGACAGGTAAATGTTGCGAAGCGTGTGCTGGAACAACTGCATCTTGACATACCGGTTTGCGGCATGGTAAAAGACGATAATCATAGAACGCGGGGCTTGTATTATGAGAACGAAGAGATCTTATTTCCACCGAAGAGTGAGGCATTTCGCCTGATCACGCGAATTCAGGATGAAGCACATCGATTTGCGATCGAATATCATCGGGAATTAAGAGGGAAAGCGAGTGTTCACTCGATTCTGGATGACATACCGGGAATCGGACCAAAACGTCGGAAAGCGCTGATGAAACATTTTAAAGATATTGATAAAATAAAAAATGCTTCTCCGGAAGAACTGGGAAAAGTGGAAGGAATGACGAAAAATACGGCAGAAGCAGTGTATCATTTTTTTCATAATTAAAAGGAAAGAGAATCTTTCATAAAAGAAAAATATATGATACACTATAATGTACAGTTGCGAGCATTTGCGATGACAAGGAGGTATGAGAGAATGGATAGAGGATATGAAGTTGGATTAGAGAAGATGATAGAGAAGATGGATTTAGTGAGTTATACACCTGAGATCGACATTTCGAAGCTATCCATTCATCAGTCGGAGATTAACCGTCCGGCATTGCAGTTATCCGGGTTTTTTGAGCGCTTTGCGGAGAGCCGCGTTCAGATCATTGGGCGCGTGGAACATACTTATATAGAAGAAATCCTGGAAAAAGACAGACTGAAGATGCTGGAAGTATACGAAAAGTTCTTTGATTCCAAGATCCCGTGCGTTGTATTTGCCAGAGGTCTCAAGCCGACGAAAGCACTCCTTTATATGTCAGAGAAGTATCAGGTGCCGCTGCTTGGAACGAATCTCGGAACGTCAGAATTTATGGCAGAACTGATTCGGTGGCTGAATGAAGAACTGGCTCCCCGGATTTCAATCCATGGAGTTTTGGTGGACGTATTCGGTGAAGGCGTTCTGATCATGGGAGAGAGCGGAATCGGCAAGAGTGAAGCAGCTTTGGAGTTAATTAAGAGAGGACATCGTCTCGTATCCGACGATGTTGTTGAGATAAAGAGAATCAGCAAGGATACACTTGTAGGGTCTGCCCCGGAGATTACACGGCATTTTATTGAATTACGAGGAATCGGTATTATTGACGTGAAGACTTTATATGGTGTTGAAAGTGTTAAGATGACGCAGAATATAGATATGGTGATCCAGTTGGATGAATGGGATAAAGGAACGGACTATGACCGTCTTGGTCTGGAAGAAAAATATACGGAATTCCTTGGCAATAAAGTCGTATCTCATCAGATCCCGATCAGACCCGGTCGTAATCTGGCGATCATTGTAGAGTCTGCAGCGATCAACCACAGACAGAAGAAGATGGGATATAATGCTGCGAAGGAATTATATAACCGTGTAACGGGACAGTTTGCCATGGAAGATTAGATCAGAATAAAGTTTGGAGGAATCATGGGAACATTTTTAGATCGATTAGAACAGATTGTAAGCAGTGAACAGATTTTATTAAAGGAACCGATGAAAAAACACACGACATTTAAAGTTGGAGGACCTGCGGATATCTTTGTGGAACTCGGCAGTGCAGAACAGCTGAGAGAGATTCTTGCTGTGGCAGAAGAATTTGAGATGCCGGTCTATATTATCGGCAATGGCAGTAATCTTCTTGTCGGTGATCTGGGATACCGCGGACTGATCATTCAGATTTATAAAGGAATGAATCGGATCGAGGTGAACGGGAATCAGATCAGAGTTCAGGCAGGCGCTTTATTGAGTACGATTGCGAAAAAGGCATTAGAGCATGGACTTGGTGGATTGGAATTTGCTTCCGGAATACCCGGAACGCTGGGAGGTGCGGTAGCGATGAATGCAGGTGCATATGGCGGTGAGATGAAGCAGGTGATCCATGAGGCAACGGTACTTACGCGCAGCGGACAATTAGAAGTCCTGACCGTGGAGGAACTGGAGCTGGGATATCGAAAAAGTATTGTGATCGACCGGGATTATATTGTATTAGAAGCGGTTTTGGAACTTGTTCCTGCAGAGAAAGAGGCAATTCAGGCAAAGATGAATGAATATGCTCAGGCACGTAAGAATAAACAGCCTCTGGAATATCCGAGTGCAGGAAGCACATTCAAGCGGCCGGTTGGATATTTTGCCGGTAAGCTGATCGATGATACCGGACTTCGCGGATTTTCTCATGGAGGCGCGCAGGTATCAGAGAAGCATTGTGGTTTTGTCATTAATAAGGATCATGCAACGGCAAAGGACATTGTTGCTTTGATGAAAGAAGTGAATCAGAAAGTGACAGAGAAGTTCGGTGTTTCATTGGAACCTGAAGTGAAGATGATAGGAGAGTTCGAATAGTATGAGATTTTTAATTGTGACCGGGATGTCAGGATCCGGGAAAAGTACAGCTTCAAGAGTACTGGAAGATGAAGGATATTTTTGTGTAGACAATCTTCCTATTTTGCTGCTGAGCAAGTTTGCTGAAATTGTACTGGATGATGAGACCGGAGTAAGCAATGTTGCAGTCGGAATTGATATCCGGAGCGGTGAGACATTTAAGTATCTGGAAGAAGAGCTGGCGAAGATTACTCAGATGGGTGTTAAATATGAGATTCTATTCATGGATGCGGATAATGCGACACTGATCAAGCGGTACAAGGAAACGCGAAGAGATCATCCGCTGGCACGTGGTGCCAGAATCGAGGATGGCATTAATAAGGAAAGAAAGATTATTGCATTTTTGAAGGAAGATGCAGATTATATTATTGACACGAGCAACTTGCTGACGAGAGAATTGCGAAGCAAGATTATCAAGCACTTTATCAAAGAAGAGGAAGCACGGCCGTTTCATGTCATGTTTTTATCGTTTGGATTCAAGTATGGAATTCCAACGGATGCGGATCTGGTGTTTGATGTACGCTTTCTGCCGAATCCATACTATGACTTGTCTTTGCGCAATCTGACCGGCAATGATCCGGAGATTCAGGAGTTCGTTATGAAGTACAGCCAGTCCAGGGAATTCCTTGATATGCTGGAAGATATGCTGACTTTCCTGATCCCGAATTATATTGAGGAAGGTAAGATGGGACTTGTCGTAGGAATTGGCTGTACCGGAGGAAAGCATCGATCGGTTACGATTGCGAATAAGATATATGAGCGGATGAAAGGACTTCCGTATAATGTCCAATGCAATCATAAGGACATCAATAAATAAACAATGACGGATCGGCATATGCCGTCTGCATAGATTATGGATATATAGAAGGAAAGGAAATTATCATTATGTCGTTTTCCAGTGAAGTAAAAGAGGAGTTAGCAAAGAATACCGGTTCTGCGAGACATTGTCATATAGCAGAGCTTGCAGCATTGATCAGCTTTTGCGGAAAAGTGACGGCGGATGAGGAGAACCACTATTCTCTTTATATCCATACAGAGAATACAATTGTTGCAAAGAGGTGTTTTTCGCTCATAAAAAGTACATTTCCGGTTCATCCGTCATTGAGGATCAGCAAGAACGTAAGTCTTAAGAAAAACCGTATTTATGAAATTATTGTTGACAATCATAATGATTGTGTAGTAATATTGCAAGTGATAAAGCTTCTAAATTCCTATGGGAATTTAGAGGATCAAGTAAATGTTATTAACCATATCGTATTACAAAATACCTGTTGTAAACGTGCATTTATTCGCGGTGCATTTTTATCTTCCGGTTCTGTCAGTGATCCCGATAAGAATTATCATTTTGAAATTGTATGTCAGGACTTTGAGAAAGCAAAGCAGCTGATGGGAGTTATGAACAGCTTTGAACTGGATGCGAAGCTAATTCGGCGTAAGAAGTACTATGTCGTCTACATAAAAGAAGGATCCAGGATTGTCGATGTGCTGAACATTATGGAAGCACATGTCGCCCTGATGAAGTTTGAGAATGTACGTATTTTAAAAGATATGCGTAACCGCGTGAACAGACGGGTAAACTGTGAAGCTGCGAATATCCACAAAACGGTTGTCGCATCAGTCAGACAGCAGGAGGATATCCAGTTTTTGATTGAACAAAAGGCATTTGCAAAACTCCCGGAGAATCTTCAGGAGATTGCATATCTCCGATTAGAGTATCCGGAAGCATCTTTGAAAATGCTGGGAGACATGTTGAATCCACCGGTTGGTAAATCGGGAGTGAACCACCGATTGCGAAAGATTACTAATATTGCTCAGGATTTAAGAGAAAATTTGTAGGCAAATAGGAGGAAGAATATGGTATCCAGAAATATGACAATCAATATTCCATCAGGATTAGAGGCAAGACCTGTTGCATTATTAGTTCAGGTAGCAAGTCAGTATGAAAGCAAGATCATGGTCCAGACAGGTGACAAACAGATCAATGCAAAGAGTATTATGGGAATGATGAGTTTAGGATTGGCTGAAGGTGAAGATCTTACAGTTACTGCTGAAGGTGCCGATGAGGCAGAGGCAGTTGATCATATCGAGAGATATTTAAGCTCCAAATAATAAAAGGATACTCAACCTATCAGTTTCATAACAGAGCAGCTGTTATTATGAAAAAAATTTAAAATATAGGTTGAGTATCACTTGATTTTTTTAAAAAAGTGTAGTAGAATAAACAAGCTGTTGAATATTTATTTCATATGCTTCGATGGCTCAGATGGTAGAGCGACGCATTCGTAATGCGTAGGTCGTGGGTTCGAGTCCCATTCGAAGCTGATGTGACAGGGAATCATAAGTTTTATGGTTCCCTGTTTCTGTTTATAGCAGATGTAGGAAGATTTTGCTTCTGCAGATGCTGAGTAAAAAGAAGAAATCGTGTCCGAACAGGGTGCAGGATAAAAAAGAAAGTGAGGAAGGCAGATTGAAAGAATTATTAGAATTATACTGGGCTTTTTTTCAGGTCGGTATTATGACCTTTGGAGGCGGTTATGCCATGCTTCCGATGCTTCAAAGAGTGGTTGTAAATGAAAAAAAGTGGGCAACGGAAGAAGAAATCATGGATTATTATGCAATCGGACAGGTAACGCCGGGAGTGATTGCAGTCAATACAGCCACATTTATCGGTTATAAGCAGAAGAATATCTTAGGAGGCATCTTTGCTACCTTCGGCGTTGTCTCCCCATCTCTGCTCATTATTATGGCTCTGGCAGGCATCATAGGACAATTTTCAGATCTGGCGGTTGTGCAGCATGCATTTAACGGAATCCGTATCGTTGTCTGTGCATTAGTTGCAAAAGCGGTGATCGGTATGATCAAAAAGGGGGTCAAAGATATTTTGACGCTTCTGATCTGTATTGCGGCATTTGTTGCGGTCGGCATCTTTCAGGTATCGCCGATTCCGCTCGTGATCATCTGCTGTCTTCTTGGAATTTTGACAAAAGGCGGGGAGGTGCGTAAACAATGATGGAATTTCTGATCTTATATATTGAATTTTTTAAAGCCGGTTTATTCGCAGTTGGAGGCGGACTTGCAACATTGCCGTTTTTAAAGGCGATGATCGGTACACATACCTGGTTTACGGCAGAGGAGCTGACGAATATGATCGCAATTTCAGAATCCACGCCGGGACCGATGGGCGTCAATATGGCAACATTTGCCGGATTTCATGCCGGAGGTGTGATTGGTTCACTGATCGCCACACTGGGACTGATCAGCCCGTCGATCATCATCATTATCATTGTATCGAAGATTCTCGATAAATTCCGCAGCAGCAAGACGGTGCAGAATGCATTCTATGCATTAAGACCGGCGTCGGCCGGGTTGATCATCGGGGCGATGTTCGACGTCTTTTTGATGGCACTGTTCAACCTCGATTATTGGAAGGTTGATATGGTAAAGTTTTTCAATGTTCCGGCAATTCTGATCTTTATCGGAGCGTGTGTCTGCATCTGGAAGTGGGATAAAGTGCATCCGATCTGCTTTATCATTGCCGGGGCAGTGCTGGGCGTGGTGTTTGGACTTTGAGAGAATCTTCTTCTCTGTGATGTGTGCCAAAGCATAAGAACAACATAAGCAATTCATCTTTTCCGCAGAGTCCGCCTAAAACGCACTACGTTTGGACGGTTAGGCGGACCTGGCAATATACGGAACACAGTCTTTTCCCGCAAACAGGTACAAAGGTAAGCGAGCTTACCTTTGTACCTGTTCATGCGGAAGCATCCATCTAACGATGTCTGCCTGTGTTCCTGGTTTTCGAAGCTGAATTGCAAGTTGTTCTAACGCTCCGCACAATGTCACATTCGAAGAAGTCTTTCTGTTGTCAGATTGCAGTCTTAAGTTTTTGTCAAATCTCTATATGATTTCAATTCTCAGTCCTGAACTTTTACTAAATTCTTCTGACTTAGACAAACCAGAAAATTCTTTCGAGGATCATAAACAGCACAGCATACGAAAGTGTTTTCTGCCGGCAATATCTGCAGGAGCGAAAAAAAGTTCTTTCGTCTTCATTGTTTCAATAAAGACCCAGTAATAGCAAGAATGAAAAAGCAGATGATTTGTTATGAAAGAATATAAGAAAAATTTTTTCTCCCTTCCAATCCTCATAAATAAGCCAAACAGGACATAATCCCCATTTTATGGAAGAGAGAAACTCTTGCAATCTCTTTGGATTGAGAGTATAATAACCACAAGATGTTGTGGAACGCAGTGTATGGTAGCACAACATCTGTTTTTGACAGAAAGGTATGTTGCGAGGATGAGAGAGATTCAGAAGAGGAATGGGGATATTGTCCCATTTGATTCCGTTAAGATCTTAGACGCGATGAGACAGGCGAACAAGGCGGTAGAAGGCGAGACGATGACACCTACTGACTTGTTATTTTTAACGGAAAAGGTATGTGAGTGTATTACAGGTGAGAAGTGCAGTGTTGAAGAAGTACAGGACTATGTAGAGCAGACATTGATTCGCTTTGGCTATGGAAAGACTGCCAAAGCTTATATCTTATATCGTGCGGAGCACACGAAGATCCGGAATACGGAATCTGATCTGATGGAGATTTATGAAAGGCTGACGTATTCTTATGCGAAGGATGAAGATATTATGCGTGAGAATGCGAATATCGATGCGGATACGGCGATGGGAACGATGTTAAAGTATGGTTCTGAAGGATCAAAGTACTTTATTGATAATTATGTTCTGCCGAAGGACATTGCAGCTGCACACATTAATGGAGAAATCCATATTCATGATAAGGATTTCTATATGCTGACGGAGACATGCTGTCAGATTGATTTGATCAAGTTGTTCAAGGATGGATTTTCGACCGGTCACGGGAATTTGAGAGAGCCGAATTCCATTCAGAGCTATTCGGCACTTGCCTGTATCGCAATCCAGGCAAATCAGAATGAGATGCATGGCGGACAGAGCGTGCCAAACTTCGATTTTGCGATGGCAGATGGTGTCCGCAAGACGTATAAGAAGAAGTATCGCCATATTATGAAGCAGTATCTGCAGATTCGATATGGTATGGAGGAAGAAGCTGCATTAGAAGCAGCGCTTGCATTAGAGAAGCAGTTAAGTGTTCCGGTTGCCATGGGCAATGTGGAGCAGATTGCAAAGGAGATTCCGGAGATTGAGATCATCGGACTTACGACGGAACAGTTAGAAGAGGTTCATGCATATACGCAGCGGGAAGCACTGCGGATGGCTGACCGGGAAACCTATCAGGCAATGGAAGGACTTGTACATAATCTGAATACGATGAATTCAAGAGCAGGTGCACAGGTTCCGTTCAGTTCGATCAACTATGGTACAGATACTTCACCGGAAGCAAGGATGGTGATCCGCAATCTGCTTACGGCAACAGAAGAAGGACTTGGGAATGGAGAGACTCCGATCTTCCCGGTTCAGATTTTTAAGGTAAAAGAAGGCGTGAACTTTAATCCGGGCGATCCGAATTATGACTTGTTCCAGCTGGCGATCAAGACGTCGGCGAAACGATTGTTCCCGAACTTTAGTTTTATCGATGCACCGTTCAATCTGCAATATTATAAAGAAGGCGATTACAATACCGAGATTGCGTATATGGGATGCCGTACCCGCGTCATGGGCAACTGTCATGATAAGACAAAAGAAGTGACGTGCGGCAGGGGCAATTTAAGCTTTACCTCGATCAATCTTCCAAGAATTGCATTGGAAGCGGAGGGAGACCTGCGTAAGTTTTATTCGATTCTGGATGAACGTATGGATCTTGTTATCCGTCAGCTGATGCATCGGTTTAAGATACAGTGTACAAAGAAAGTACGCAATTATCCGTTTTTAATGGGACAGGGGATTTGGCTTGATTCCGAACGCCTGGAATATGATGATGATATTTCAGAAGTTTTAAAACATGGAACGCTGAGTATCGGATTTATCGGACTTGCAGAGACGCTTAAGGCTTTGATCGGCAAGCATCATGGCGAAAGTGAAGAAGCACAGAAGCTTGGCCTGGAGATTATTGGTTATATGCGCAGCCGCGTTGACCAGGAATCAAAGAAGACAGGACTGAACTTTACCTTGCTTGCGACGCCTGCAGAAGGACTGAGCGGACGTTTTGTCAAGATCGATCAGAAGAAGTATGGCAAGCTGGAAGGAATTACGGACCGGGAATATTATACAAATTCATTCCATGTTCCGGTTTACTATCCAATCCGGGCATTTGAGAAGATCAAATTAGAAGCACCATATCATGCACTTACCAATGCCGGACATATCAGCTATGTTGAGTTAGATGGTGATACGTGCAAGAATCTGGAAGCGTTTGAATCCATCATCCGCTATATGAAAGAACAGGGAATTGGCTATGGTTCGGTCAATCATCCGGTCGACCGCGATCCGATCTGCGGCTATACCGGTGTGATCGGGGAAGTATGTCCGAGATGCGGACGCCGTGAAGGAGAGGGCGTATCGATCGAAAAGTTAAATGAACTGCGCAAAAAGTATCCGGATGTACCGGTTCCGGCATGCTGCAGATAAGAGAAAGATGACAGAAGGAACCGCCTCAGGCGGGTGATATTTTAAGAGGAGGGAATTCACATGACACAGAGAGAGATGAAAGTAAAAGAAGTAGGACAGGAAGTAGGATTTGACAGAATCCGCAGAATTACGGGTTATCTTGTAGGAACAACAGATCGTTTTAACAATGCGAAAAGAGCAGAAGAAAGAGATCGTGTAAAACATGGCATCTGAGATTCGGATCAGCGGCATTGTAGAAGAATCCATTGTTGATGGACCGGGATTTCGCTATGTCGTATTTACGCAGGGATGTCCGCATCACTGCCCGGGCTGTCATAATCCGCAGACGCATCCGTTTGAGGGTGGAACGATGATGGATATTGACGATATTTTTAAAGCATTTTGTGAAAATCCGCTGTTATCGGGCATTACATTCTCGGGTGGGGAACCGTTCTGTCAGCCGAAACCTTTATATGAACTGGCGGTAAAAGTCCACAAAAAGGGAAAGACCGTGATGACTTATACCGGATATACACTGGAACAGCTGGAAGAGATGCATGATATCTGGGTAAAAAAGTTGTTATCGGTCAGCGATATTCTGGTTGACGGACCTTATGTGGAAGAACTTCGTGATCTCGATCTGCAGTTTCGAGGCAGCAGTAATCAGCGGATCTTATATCTGACATGAGATGACATCCGTCTTTACAGGCGGCAGAAGTCATGAATAGAGTAAATAAATGGAAGAAAAGACAATCGGTGCATTATCAAAGTTTACAGGTGTTTCTGTACATACAATTAAATACTATGAAAAAGTAGGATTGATTTCCTCTCATCGAGATGAACATTCGAATTATCGGTCATATGATGTCAGAGTATGTACGGATCTTTATGAATGCATGAAGTACCGCAATATGGAATTTTCCTTAAAAGAGACCGCGGCACTTTTAAAAGAGGCGGATGATCAGATGGTGGATCAGATGCTTATGAAAAAGAGCTGTGAGATTGATCGGGAGATTGGACGTCTGCGTCAGATAAAAGAGCAGATTGAGGAATATCGTAAGGAAGTGAATGAACTGGATCTTCGGCTCGGAGAGTGGTTTATCGAGGAAGTGCCGCATCTGTATGTATATCAGCAGACGCAGAACCTGGAATATCTGGATGACGCACCGATGGATGGGATTTCGATGCAGGATGAAGTGTCGGTATGCAAATCAATCGTTACATTTTCCAGGCGGTATCTGAATGGCGGAAAGCAGGAATTTTCCTGGGGGAATGGATTCTTTCTCGAGAAAGAGAATCCGGAACTGGAAATGCAGGGGTATCTGCATGTAAAGAAGGGAAGAGCATTTGTCTATTATCAGAAGTTTACCGGTCTTTTTTCCAGCAATGGCGACATGGCTGAATCGATACGCAAGGCGTATCACCGGTTTCGTATGCGTTTTCAGAAGGATGCCTATGCGGTGCGCATTAAAATCGCACATGATAAAAGAGGGCAGTGCTTTGAATATTTTAAGATTGTTGTCCCGTTGGAATCATAATCGAACGATAAAGTCCAAACTTGTGAGTAACACACAGGTTTGGACTTTTTTTATGTGAAATAACAGAAAAAATGTGAAAAAAATAGCAATGTCAGGCAGAATTTCATGGAAAATGATAGATAATAATTTAACATTCTATAAAAATATATTCATGATATCTATAAAAAATGCGTTGACCTGTCAGTTACACATGGTTATAAAATTAACGATGAATTTGTGTGTTATAAGTTAAATATTCAAAGGAGGAATATGACATGAGTGTAACATTAAACAGAGACATGTTTCTGGCATCCGAACCGGAAATCGATGTTACGCAGTTTCGTAAAGTGAAACTCGATCTGCCATATGCCCAGCAGTCGCCGAACCAGATCTTAGATATCTGGTATCCGGATGAAGGAGAAGGTCCTTATCCGTTAGTGATTTTATTTCATGGCGGGGGATTTGGTACAGGGCATAAGAGAAGTTTTTATATCTCTTCGATGGCACAGCCGGTTACACAGGGTTATGCAGTAGCGACCGTAGAGTATCGTCTATATAATGAGGCGGTATGGCCGGCACAATTAATTGATTCAAAGGCAGCAGTGCGTTACCTGCGTGCCAATGCCGAAGAGCTTCATCTTGATTCGGAAAGATTTGCAGTATGGGGCAATTCGGCAGGGGGATGTGCAACACAGCTTCTTGCACTGACACCGGATGATCTGGAGATGGATGATCTGTCTGTAGGGGCACAGGCTTCCAGTAAGGTACAGGCAGCAATCGCATGGTATTCGGTCAACGAGTTTATCAGCTGTGAGCAATTCAGTGTAGACACGGCCGCACAGAGAGAAGAAAGCGGAGCTGCAACCGGAATGGTACCGAAAGATGCGAGAGGAAAAGATTCGGCATTGACAAAAGTGCTTGGATTCAATCCGCTGCTTTATCCGGAAAAGGCGGTAAAGGCGAGTCCGCTGTCTTATGTAAATGAGAATTGTCCGCCGATGCTGCTGCAGCATGGAAAAGCGGATCTGATCGTAGATTATCATCAATCTGTCTATATGTATGAAAAAGTAGTGCAGATATGTGGAGAAGGAAGGGCGAAGCTCGACCTCTTCGACGGAGAACCGCATGGTTCCGGAAAGATCAAAGCAAATGCCAATGTGGAAAAGTGCATTGATTTCCTGGATGAGATCTTCTGGGACGGAGACAATCCATATCGGAAACCATTAAAAGAATTAAAAGTTGTCGGACGATGACAGGCAAATTCGACAGTTATACATATAATTTGATAGTTTAAGAAAGAGAGAGTAATTATGACAACATTATCAGTTATCGGGCTTTTGGCAGCGGCAATTATCTTTATTGTTGTTGTATGGAAAGGCATGGATGTATTCACATCCACAATTTTAGTATCGTTTATCATTATTGTGACCAGTGCGATGAACTGGTGGGAAGCATTACAAAATTATGCATCCGGTTATTGCGGTTTTATCGCCAGTCAGATATTTGTATTGGTAATAGGTGCCGTATTCGGAGAACTCATGGGTGCATCCGGGGCGGCAGAATCCATTGCGAATGTGATTACCGAAAAACTTGGAGTGAAGAATGTGATTCTTTCAATCACGGTAATTTCTACGGTATTCGTATATGTCGGCATTTCAGGATTTGTTGTATTGTTTGTAATCGCACCGATTGCAACGGTTATGATGAAGCGCGCCGGATATGCATACCGCATGATTCCGGGTATTATCTTTATCGGAGCAACCTGCTCTGCAATGCTTCCGTATGCCATTAACGTTACGAATACGATTCCGGCTGCGATCATTGCCGAACAGGTGCCAAATGAACCGGTATCTTTAGGTTCTGCACCGATTCTCGGTATTGTGGCGTTCGTCGTATCGACATTAGTCGGTTATTGTTACATGGTACATGCAGCGAAAAAGACGGCGATCAAAGAAGGCACGGTTGTGGATGATACCAAACCGGTAAAAATCGTACCGACACGCGACGACCTGCCATCTGTAGGCGTTGCAGCATTGCCATTTGTTGCGGTTGTTGTGATCGTTTTAGTATTTTCAAATGTTCCGGCAGCACAGAATCTGATCAAAGTAGCGGATCCGAATGCAATTGCGGTATTTGCCATGTTTATCGGAAGTCTGATGCTCGTATTGCTTTGCCACAAACAGCTCGTCGTAAAACAGGGATTAAAATCCATTATTGCAAAGGGTGTCGATAATGGTGTCGGAGCAACGGTTATGGCTGCTGCGATCATCGGATTTTCTACGGTACTGCAAAACAGCGTTGGATTCGAAGCAATCAAGAACTGGGTATTAAACTTCAATATGAATCCGTATGTGACAGAGTTCCTTGGATTAAATATCTTAGCCGGTATCATGGGAAGCGGAACTGCTGCCGTACAGACATTCTTCCAGTTCTTTACGCAGTCGCTCGTTGCAAAAGGAGCAAGTCCGGCGGCTTTGCATCGTATCGCTCCGGCTGCCGTAACCGGTATGAATACACTGCCAAATGCAGGAGGCATGGTTGCACAGCTTAAGTGGATGGACATCTCACTGGCAGAAGGATACTGGTATGTATTTGTAACATCCGTACTCGCACCGATCATCGGATCATTTGCGGCAGTAATGGTTGCGATCATCATGTATTAATCAAACAGCTTATATAGATAATATTTATATACACACATGGAGAGAACCGTTTTATCAGGCAGGATCTGGTAGGGCGGTTTTTTTCATTGTATGATGCCGGTATTTGTTTTCATGCAAAGATTTTATAAAAAAATGCTGTAAAATTTGATAAATCAGACGGGTTGATATATAATACTTTTGTATATTTAGCACAAATGAATGGAGAGTCAGATATTTCGTGTAAGGTGATTGGAGGAGAACCATGTTTCTATTATTCTTTTTATGTTGGATCATATTTGCCGGCGATATCACACCGGAGTTTGTATTGTTTGGATTGGCGGTCGCTGCGGTGATCTTTGCATTTCAATGTAAGTTTCAGGATTATTCGATGCAAAAGGAGATAACGTTGTATCGTAATCTGATATGGGGGATCGTATATGTGTTTATTCTCGTCCTTGAGATTTTAAAAGCGAATATGGGCGTTATACATTTTATCCTTTCGGCAGAGGATGAGGTGGAGCCGCAGCTCGTACACTTTAAGACAGATCTGAAGTCTGATTTTGCACGTGTGATCCTGGCCAATTCGATCACACTTACGCCGGGTACGATTACGGTTTCATTGGAAGAAGATGAGTATACGGTACATTGTCTGGATAAGTCGATGGCGGAAGGCATGAATGAATCGATCTTTGTTCAGATGCTTCGCAGGCTGGAAGAAAAGGAGGGACAGTCATGAAGTCGGAATTACTACTCAAAACGGAGCATGGATTTTACATTGTCTGTATTTTCCTGACGGCGATTTTGATCGTATGTTGTCTGATCCGTGCAATCCGCGGACCAAGGCTTACCGATCGGATCGTCTGCGGCAATATGATCGGAACACTGACGATCGTTACGATCGCAATTCTTTCAAAGCTGATGAATGCGGCGTATATGCTTGATGTGTGTCTGATCTATGCAATGATCAGTTTTATTGCCGTTGTTGTATTCACAAAGGTATATATGGGTGTTTATCGGGAGAAGAAGAAAAAGCAGGAGGAACAGAAAGATGATTGAATGGATTCAGTTTTTTGCAGGTGCATTTTTTATTGTGGTAGGAATTGTTGTTGCGATCATTGCGACTTTTGGTCTGTTCCGGTTTGGATTTGTACTGAACCGCATGCATGCTGCCGCAATGTGTGATACGTTGACGCTGGCTTCCGTGATGATCGGTCTGATGATCCTGTACGGGTTTTCGCTCTCCACATTAAAATTAGGACTTGTTATTTTATTTTTATGGCTGGCGAGTCCGGTATCCAGTCATCTGATATCGAGGCTGGAAGTAACGGTCAATGAACATCTGGAAGAAGATTGTGAGGTGCAGGAAGATGAAATTAATTGAATTTATTTTGCTTGGATTTTTAGTGATCTGTGCGATTACCACTTGTCTTTCCAGAAATCTGCTGACATCGGTTGTCATTTTTATGTCATACAGCCTGATCATGGCGATCATCTGGTTTTTGCTGCAGTCTCCGGATCTGGCGATCACAGAGGCAGCGGTTGGTGCCGGAGTCACCAGTATTTTATTCTTTGTAACGTTTAAAAAAATCGGAGCCATGAAAGGAGACGATGATGAAGAAGACAAATGAAAAGCGGTCGTGGGATTCCGGATGGAAGCGGTTTTTGAGATGGCTGAATGGAGAATCTCCCATTGAATATAAATCTTCTCCGGAGTGGCATCTGACGGATGAAGAATTAAAAGAAAAGTATCAGGAAGATATGAAACATGCGGAAAAGGTGCATAAAGAAGAGGAGAATCTTTACAGACGGTATCAGCAGTGGCCGGACAAGAAAGGAATTCCACTCTATGAAAAGATTTATAAGGTTTTTGCAGTTGCGGTCTGCCTGATCGTGATGGTCAGTCTGTTATTTACGGTTTCCGGTCTTATGGAATTTGGAAATCCGGAGAATCCGGTCAACAATGAGGTTTCGCGGCGGTATATCGAAGAAGGACTGCAGGAAACCGGTGCGGTCAATATCGTAACAGGAATGATTCTTGATTATCGTGCGTTTGATACCTTTGGGGAATCGCATGTGCTGTTTATCGCAGCAACCTGTGTGTTTATGATTCTGCGGGTTGGAATCGGAAAAGATAAGAATATCGAAGATGAGAAAGCACGGGAACAGGAGAATGACCGGCTTTATGAGCCGAAGAATGATAAAATTCTCCAAAAAGTCGCATTTATTGTTGTTCCGATTATTTTTATTTTTGGCATCTATGTGATTTTATTTGGGCATTTGGGTCCCGGTGGAGGATTTTCCGGCGGTGCGATCATCGGTGCCGGATTGATCTTATATCTGGAAGCTTATGGATTTAAAAAGACGCAGAGATTTTTTACGTTGAAGACGTTTCGGATCGTTTCACTGACCGGTCTGCTGACTTATGCGGCGGCAAAAAGTTACTCTTTTTATACCGGTGCGAATCATATTGAAAGCATCATTCCGCTCGGCACGCCAGGACATATATTGAGCAGCGGACTGATCCTCGTGCTGAATATCTGTGTAGGGGCAGTCGTTGCCTGTACGATGTATGGCTTTTATGTATTATTCCGGAAAGGAGACTTTTGATCATGGCAGCACATTTACTTCAAAATTATTATGAAACAGTTGCAGTCATCTTATTCAGTATCGGTTTTACAACGCTTCTGCTTCACAGAAATATGATCAAAAAGATTATCGGTCTGAATATCATGGATACGGCGGTATATCTGTTTCTTGCATCAAAAGGATATATTGAGGGTCGGATGGCGCCGATCGTGACGGGCGGCATACAGGATATGGAAGCATATATCAATCCGATTCCTGCAGGACTTGTATTGACCGGTATCGTTGTTTCGGTCAGTGTAACGGCCGTAATGCTTGCATTGACGATCCGGCTGTATCGTCGGTATGGTTCGCTGGACATCGATGAGATTACGATGAAGGCACGGAAGGAGGAAAACTGATGGATGTGATTCGAAATTTTCCATTTATCGGGATCTTCTTCTGTATGTCTTCCGGAGTTGTTAATTCCGTACTTCCGGGAAAGTGGGCGAAGAAAGTATCGATTACAGCCGTTACGCTAAATCTGGTGCTGTCCGCAGCCGTTCTCTACTATGTGATCGTGACAGATCAGAGCTATGTGTATGTGATGGGACACCATCCGGCTCCGTGGGGCAATGAGATACGCTTTGGCATACTGGAAGGAATCTTTGCAACCTTTTTTTGCATGATCATGCTTCTTTCCGTGCTTGGAGGAATTCGGAGACTGGAAGAAGATATTTCAGAAAAGCGGTCGAATCTTTTTTACGTTATGGTGAATCTGGTGATGGCTGCGATCCTGGCACTCGTTTATACGAATGACTTATTTACCGGCTACGTATTTGTGGAGATTATGACGATTGGAGCATGTGGTCTGATCGTTGTCCGCGGGGAGAGCCGTTCGCTGGTTGCATCCGTAAAATATATGATCATGAGTCTGATCGGTTCCGGATTGATCTTGATCAGTCTGTCGCTGATCTATGATCTGACCGGGCATTTGTTGATGTCAAATATTCAGGAAGCAATCGCACAGCTTGTGGAAAGTGGAAGTTATATGGAACCTCTTGCAACGGCAATCGCATTGCTTTCGGTTGGAATTGCAATTAAAAGTGCATTATTTCCATTTCATTCGTGGCTGCCGGATACGTATACTTATGCAACGTCGACATCAAGTGCGATTTTATCGAGTCTGATTTCGAAAGCCTATATCTTTTTACTAATCAAAGTGTATTACCGCGTGATTGGAATTCAGGTGATCTTTCAAAATAAGATTCTGCACCTGCTGTTCGCATTTGGCATTGCAGGTATGATCATGGGTTCGATCAGTGCAATTCGCCAGAATGATTTAAAACGGATGATCGCATATTCGAGTGTTGCACAGATCGGCTACATCTATATGGGGATCGGAATGGGAACGACGATCGGAATGCTTGCGGCGGTATTTCACATGATGTCGCATTCCGCATCAAAATCAATGATGTTTATATCGGCTTCCGGCCTGTCCTCTGTATCTGGAAGAAGTTGTCGATTTACCAGGCTCAGAGGTGCCGCACACCGAAATAAGCTTGCAGGATTTGCGTTTCTGATCGGCAGTTTTGCGATGATCGGCATTCCGACGACAGCCGGATTTATCTCAAAAGTGTATTTTGCACAGGCTGCCGTGCAGTCACCGTCAAATGTAAAGATGATTATTACGATTATTGCATTGGGGATCAGTACGATTTTAAATGCGGTATATTTTATGCGTGCGATTATTGTGATCTACAGTCCGGTGCAGGAGCAGGGAAATCATGCAAAGAGAAAGGATACGCTGATGACGGCCGTGCTGATCTGTTTTATCGTTTTTAACTTTGCACTCGGTCTGTATTCGGATATTGTTGTAGATTATATGCGTGCCGGACTGGCAATGTTTTCTTAGAGGAGGGAATAAAATGGAAAAAATGATATGGATACCGATTTTGTTTCCTGTTTTAGGAGGATTGATTTTGAGCCGGTTGAGGGGAATGGAACAGAACCGCACGGCAAGACAGATTTATATTATGACGGTATTGACGGCAGAACTCGCATTGGTTTTCTTGTTTATGCAGCAGAAGGGAAGTGCCTTGCGGGTGTTTCCACTGGTTGATCAGATACCGGTGTACTTCCGCATTGACGAGATTTCGATGTTGTTCAGCGGTCTGATCGCAGTGATCTGGTGGCTTTCCGGGTTGTTTGCACTTGAATATATGAAGCATGAGGGGCATGAGCGGAGTTATTTTGTCTTTTATCTGATCGCGGAAGGTGTGCTGACCGGGATCAGTTATGCCGGAAATCTGGTAACGCTGTATCTTTGTTTTGAATGTATGACGCTTCTGACGATGCCGTTCGTTCTTCACGCCCGAACGAGAAAATCTGTCAGAGCGGCAAGAAAATATATGTTTTATTCGATCTTCGGAGCCTCTATGTCACTGGGCGGTATTGTGATCCTGGCGATCTATGCCCCGTCTATTGCATTTCAGCCGGGAGGTGTGTTTACCGCGGAGGTCTTTGGACAGCATCAGACATTATACTTGTGTGCAGCAGGCCTGATGATTGTCGGATTTTGCGGAAAAGCGGGCCTGTTTCCACTGCACGGATGGCTTCCGACGGCACATCCGCAGGCACCGGCACCGGCAAGTGCCGTGATGTCCGGAATTATTACGAAGATGGGTGTGCTGACAAGTATCCGGGTTGCTTTCTACATCTTTGGTGCGGACTATCTGAGGGGAACATGGGTTCAGACTCTCTGGATGACATTGGCTGTGTTAACGATTTTTATGGGTTCGATGATGGCATACAAAGAGCCGTCCATGAAGCGACGGTTTGCGTATTCAACAGTCAGTCAGGTGTCCTATATCCTGCTTGGACTTGCATCCATGACAGCGGAAGGAATGACAGGAGGGCTTTTGCATGTTGTATTTCATGCGGTATCGAAGACGACACTGTTTCTGATGTCCGGAGCAGTTATTTACTATACCGGGAAAAAGAAGGTCAGAGAGTTAGACGGTATCGGACGCCAGATGTCCGCAGTGATCCTCTGTTATACGATTGCATCTGCAGCATTGGTCGGTATTCCACCGTTGTCTGGATTTGTCAGTAAAGAATTTCTTGCACATGGCGTGATGGAGGCGGGCATTCCGATCCTGAATCTGCTGGCACCGGTTGTATTGCTTATCAGTGCGGTCTTAACGGCAGGATATCTGTTTCCGATTACCATTCACGGATATTTTCCGGAAAAGGGAGAGGAATCTTATGAAACGATATCGATTGATGGCAAGATGCTGATTCCACTATTGATACTCGGTGTGCTGTCCGTGATTCTGGGCATTTGTCCGGGAAGACTGATCACTTTTGCAGAGCAGATTTCAGAGCTGCTGTTATAGGAAAGGAGGATATGATGAAAACCTGGATGTTATTAATTCCCGTTCTTTTGCCGGTGATCGGCGGAGGCGGTATGTACTTCTTTCCGATAAAGGAGGATCGTTTCAGACAATGTTATGTGTTTGGGATAACCCTGCTAAATTCCCTGATCGTCTTTTGGATGCTGATTCGGGGCGTCGATGGCAGTTTTTCAGTCTTTCATATGGCACATGGACTGGAATTAAAGTTTCATATCGACGGATTGTCTCGTGTATTTGGCGGCATTTTGGCATTTTTATGGCCGTTTGCAACTTTATATGCGTTTGAATATATGAGGCATGAAGAACGCAATAACCTGTTTTTCTGTTTTTATACGATGACTTATGGAATCTGCGTTGGTATTGCATTTTCGGCAAATCTGATCACGCTTTATATGTTCTACGAACTGATGACATTATCAACGTTGACGCTTGTCATTCACAAATTGGATCAGCCGTCTATTCTGGCAACCATGAAATACATGGTTTATTCGATTGCGGGAGCGGCATTTGCATTTATTGGATTTATGTTCATTCTTCATTATGGAACGACAACGGATTTTGTCTACGGCGGCGTTTTGGATATGAGTAAGGTAGGAGGACGCGAGAATCTGCTGCTTTTTATCTTTGTTTTGACCGTATTGGGATTTGGAGTCAAAGCGGCAATCTTTCCATTTCACGGATGGCTGCCAACGGCTTCCGTTGCACCGACGCCGGTTACCGCATTGCTTCATGCAGTGGCAGTTGTAAAGGCCGGAGCATTTGCGATTTTAAGAGTGACGTATTTTAGCTTTGGGACAGACTTTTTATATGGAACGTGGGCACAGCAGATTATGATGGGTTTTGCAATCGTGACGATTTTGTTTGCTTCTTCCAGAGCAGTAAAGGAAATCCATTTTAAACGCCGGCTTGCATATTCGACAATCAGCAATCTGTCGTATATTATTTTTTCTGCGTCTTTGATGACGCCGTTTGGACTGAAAGGAAGCCTGGCGCATATGGTAACTCATGCGATCATGAAAATCACGCTGTTCTTCTGTGCAGGTGCGGTCATGCATCAGACCGGTAAGGAATATATCTATGAGTTAAAGGGAATCGGACGGTCAATGCCGTTTGTGATGGGATGCTTTACGATTGGTTCGGCAGCAGTTATGGGTGTTCCGATGCTCTGTGGTTTTGTCAGCAAGTGGGCAATTGTAACGGCAGCGGTGCGGACACAGATTCCGCTCGCATTTGTTGGTATGGCAGCTATTTTATTCTCGGCATTTTTAACGGCGGTATATTTGTTCTCAATCGTAGTAAAAGCGTTTTTCCGTACAGAGAACATTGTCGAACCCGTGAAGAAAGAAGATCCGAACTGGTATATGAAACTGCCGATTGCGGTACTCTCCGGCATGATGGTTCTGATCGGTGTCTGGTCGGGACCGCTTATGCAACTGTTGGAAATGATCGCGTATGGAAGGCTGTAGGAGGTGAGAGTGATGATTCATGTTGCAATTCCCGGAATCTGCGGAGAAGGGCTGTCTTTTTCTTATCATAGATGGGAAATTATTCTGACGGTTGTGGTGTTGCTGATTGGCAGTATCATTGCAGTAAAAAATGTAAAAAAGCCATATGGCAAAGCGGCAGCAGCAGGAGTTTTGCTTGCTTCAGCGTGCATATTCGGAGCGGATGATCTGTTTACGAATTATATATGTTTTGAACTGGTGGGTTTTCTGTCTGTTTTCTGGCTGGCGGATGAGCCGGACAGCCATACCAGTGATGCGATAAAAAAATATGTGGGATGGCTTGTGATCACCGGTATGATCATGACGATGGGAATGTTTCTCATTTCTCATTATGCCGGAACGCTTGTATACAGTCAGATCCTATCAGGAGAAGCATTATCAGGCATTCCATATTATGCGGTATTAGCCTGCTATCTGGTCGGATATGGAAGCAGATGTGCGGTTGTGATGCTTCATTCATGGATTGACAGCACTTATCGTGAAGAATCTATGAAGAAAGGAATTCTGTATTCCGTTCTGCTTATTCCAACCGGAACCTGGTCACTGCTGCGTCTGTTCTCATCGTTGACCGTTGATTTTTCTCAATGGAAATCCATCGCGGAAATGATGGGGGTGATCGGTGGTCTTACCATTGTACTTGGAATTTACCGGATATGGACGTGCAGAGAAAAAGGAGTGCTGCTTGGCGATATCTCGATGCTCCTGTCCGGAGGATTGTTGATAAGTGTGTTTTGGAAAGCATCTTCAGGGCAAAGCGCCGTATTCTGTTTGATCGGTTATATAGTTGTGATCATGATCGTCTATGGCATACTTTTAAAGATTGATTGGAAGCCAAAGCATTCATTGGATCTGGAATGGTTTTCTGCAGAACACATGCTGTATGAACCGCTGTTTGTCCATGCACTGCCATTTCTGTTCGGAACGGTTTTCCGCCTGATCGATTATCTTCCGGATGCATTTGTGGCATTGCTGAGAGGAACGATCTATCAGGATTCCAAACAGAAAGTATGGGATAAAGTGGGAACACCGGCTACCTATATCGTGGGAAGTATTTTGGATGAGATCGCGAACCTTCTGAATAAGACGATCCTGCGCAAACGGCCGATCCGTAAATCTTTTGTCAATGCGGCTGCGGTTGCAAGAAGGGAATCGCGGGAAACGTTAGAAATCGTTACAAGAAGCGTGTCCTTTGGGCTGATGATGTTCTCCGTCGGGATGATGATCGTGCTGATCTATATTATGTTTTAGAGAATTTGCAGATGGGAGATATCCATAATAAAAATCCGGCTGACAGCCGGATTTTTATGTTATAAGAGTTCTTGTGGATATACTTTTTTCCTTACAAAATACAGGCAGACTACCTGCATTGCAATTGACAGAATCCATGATATCGGATATGACAGGAACAGGAAAGAAAGGGATCTGTGGCTTGGAAAGAGTCCAAAGATCCAGACAATTCTTGTTCCTACGGTTCCGATGATGGAAAGTACCATCGGAACGGCAGAATATCCCATCCCGCGCATTGGTCCCGGAAACAGATCCATCAATCCGCATAGGAAATAAGTCGCAGTTGTGTAAGCGAGTATCTCGGTACCGCATTGAATAACATCCGGACTCGAGGTATAGATTTTTAAAAGTTCCGGTGCAAAGAAATACGAACTGCAGCCAAGCGTAAGGGAAACGCCGATCGAGAGAACCATACAGTTAAGCAGGATCTTGTCTATGCGTTTATAATTGCCGACACCGTAATTCTGACTGGTAAAGCTCATGCATGCCTGTGTAATGGAGTTAACAGAGACATACAGAAAGCCGAAAATATTATTAGCCGCCGTATATCCGGCCATTGCGACAGAACCGAAAGAGTTCACCGAAGACTGCAAAAGGACATTGGAAAAATTAATGACCGTACTCTGAATTCCTGCAGGAATCCCAACCTGGAAAATCTGCCGAAGGTAACAGGCTTTCAGCATCAGTTTTGAGAAACGGAGCTGATAGCTTCCTTCTGCCAGATACAGGCAGCGCAGTACAAGGATGCAGGAGATCATCTGAGAGATGACGGTGGCAATTGCCACACCTGCAACGCCCAGGTGAAATACGATGACGAGGAACATATTCAGTCCCGCATTGATCAGCCCGGAGATGATCAGGAACAGCAGCGGACGTTTGGTATCACCGACGGAGCGCAAAATCGCAGCGCCATAGTTATAGAGCATGAAAAATGGCATGCCCATAAAGTAGATCCTCATATATAATACTGACTGATCGATGACATCGGCGGGTGTTTCCATCAGACTTAATGCGGGTCTGGAAAAGAAGAGACCGACAAATGCCATGACAATTCCGCTGATCAGAGCAAATGTAATGGAAGTATGTACGGTCTCAGACATTTTTTTGGATTCTCCGGATGCATAAAAACGTGCCGAAAGGACATTGCTGCCCAGGGAAATTCCGATAAACAAGTTTGTGAGCATATTGATCAGGGCACTTGTAGAGCCGACCGCGGCAAGTGCCTGACTGCCGGTAAAACGTCCTACGATTACAATATCAACGGCGTTAAACATTAACTGTAAAACGCCGGAAAGCATCAGTGGCAGCGAAAAAGAAATCAGTTTATCCATAATGGAACCGCTGCACATATCAATTTCAAATTTATTGTTTTTCAAAATCCTCATTCCTTATTTCAAAATTTATTTACAGGAAAATACAAGGCAAGCGAAACCGCCTGCCTGCATCTTATAGTTGTTTTGCAACTTCTTTTAATTTCATGCCGTTGGAGCCTTTCAGCAATACGGCATCCCCTTCCCGGAGAAATTCCTTCAAAGCTGCCAGAAGTGCTTCATTATCTGCAAATTTGTGGATAACGATGTCCGAATGCCGGTCGCGGACTGCTTCAATCGTGTAGTCGATCAGGTCACCGACTGCAAATAAATGGGTAACGGAAGTGGAGGCAAGATATTCTCCAACTTCTTTATGATAAGCAGGAGAATTTTCTCCGAGCTCAAGCATGTCAGCAAGTACTGCAATCTTGTGATTGCGGCATTTCATGGTATCGAGGATACTAAGAGCGGCTTTCATAGAATCCGGACTTGCATTATACGTATCATCAATCACGGTATAGCCGTTATTCCGGCGGATATCCTGACGCTGACCTTTAAAATGCATCAACTGTCTGCAGGCTGTATCGACAGAGATTCCATAATGGCATCCGACACCGATCGCAGCAAGTGCATTCAGGACGTTATGCCGTCCGAGCGTGTTGATCGTAACCGGATAGCTTTTGCCGTCGATATGGCAGAGGAAGGCGGTACGACCGTCTTCTTCGGTGACATCGGTTGCACGGATGTCACAGTTTTCGCCAAAACCGTAAAAACGGTACGGGAATCGGACGAGTTCCGGTGCATATTTGGACAGCATATCGTTATCACCGTTGATAAACAGGATGCCGTCTTCTTTTAAGCCATTTTGAATATCCAGCTTCTCCGCACATATATTCTCGCGGGTTTTTAGTTGTTCGATATGAGCAACGCCGACATTTGTGACAACTGCAACATTTGGCTGGACAATATTGGTCAGGATATTGATCTGACCCCTCTCACTCATACCGAGTTCTAAAACCGCAATTTCATCAGAATAGCTCATCTTATCGATGGTAAGGGGAACTCCAATCTGGCTGTTTTGATTGCCGGATGTTTCGAACGCATGAAATCCTCCCTTCAATACGCAGGTGATCATCTCGCGTGTCGTTGTCTTGCCGACACTTCCGGTTACGGCAACAATCGGCAGATTCATACGGTTTCGGTAGCTGACGGCAAGATCCTGCATCGCTTTGATCGTATCTTTGACCGCGATCACAGGCTGTTCATGTTCATAGATATCATGCTCCTGAGTGAAGCTTGCTGCACCGGCATCAAGCGTACCCGAAATAAACTTGTGTGCATCTACATTTTCCCCAATGATTGGCACAAAGAGGGAAGTCTCATCTGCCTGACGGGAATCGATGCAAAAATGTGTAATGACTTTATCTTCATTACCGCACAGGAGTGTTCCTCCTGTTGCGGCTAAAATATCTTTTATTGTTATATGTTCCATGAGTAAATTCCTTTATTCTATTAAAAAGTAATGTTAGATCATACCTTTGCTTTTGGCATATGCTTCGATGATCTCACGTTCGCTGTAGTGGGATTTTACGCCTTTTACATCAATATATTCTTCATGTCCTTTGCCAAGGAGGGCGATGATATCTCCCGGCTGTGCATGATCGATCGCATAGTGGATCGCATTCGTGCGGTCTTCAATCTCAACAAACTTGCCGTCGGTCTTTGCAAGTCCAATCTTGATATCGGCGAGAATGTCTTTGATATCCTCAAAGCGGTTGTTATCTGCCGTAATGATCGAAAGATCGGCCATTCTTCCGGAAGTTTCTCCCATCTCATAGCGACGGAGTTTCGAACGATTGCCGCCGCATCCGAACAGGGATACGAGACGTTTCGGATGGTATTCGCGCAATGTTTCCAGAATGCTTTCCATACTCATCGCATTATGGGCATAGTCGATCAGAATCGTATAGTCTTTCGAAATCGGAACGATCTCTACACGGCCTTTTACTTTGATGACCTTTAATGCAGCCTGCATATCTTCGACAGGGATACCAAGGGCATTACTGATTGACAGAGCGACCAGAGCGTTATAAACACTGAACTTGCCCGGAATATTGACGATCATTGGAGCATTGATATCGCCGCTGAGATCGAAGCTGATACCGAGGTGACCGTTTTCATTGAGCAGATGATCATTCGATGCACGAAGATCAGCATTCTCTGAGAATCCGAATGTCTTTACTTCGCATGTATGACCTTTGAGGATCGCATCCAGATGCTCATCGTCTGCATTGAAAAATCCAACCTTACATCTCTGGAACAGCAGGCTCTTGTAGTAGATATATTCATCCAGATCTTTGTGTTCATTTGGACCGATATGGTCAGGAGACAGATTGGTAAACACTCCATAATCAAAGGCAAATCCGTCAACCCGGTTCATCATCAGCCCCTGAGAGGAGACTTCCATAACCATGTATTCACATCCTGCTTTCACCATCTCACTCATCAGATATTGAACTTCATAGGATTCAGGTGTTGTATTGTCTGTATGGTACTGCTTTCCGTCGACAACGGCACCGATTGTTCCGATTACGCCGACTTTCTTGCCCGCATGTTTCAGGATCGCTTCTACCATATAAGTTGTTGTCGTCTTTCCTTTTGTACCGGTAAGGCCGATCGTTGTCAGCTTCTTTGCCGGATAATCAAAGTAGGCAGCTGCCAGAAATGCAAGAGCTTTTCTTGCGGATTCGACTCTGATAACGGTAACGTCGCCTTCCACTTCAACATCCTTTTCAATGATGATGACGGAAGCACCTTTTGCCACTGCATCCGGGATGAATTTGTGTGCATCTACGGTCGTTCCGCTGATACACAAAAAGGCAGAGTTCTTCTCCACTTTTCTGGAATCATAAATGATGTCAGAGACATCTGTATCTAAGTTCCCTTTTACAAGGGTATAAGGAATTTCCTGTAATAAATCGTTTAATTTTTTCATGTTGATACACCTCACTGATTGTCTAAAAGTTATCTGCTTTCATGATACTCTAGCAAGAATGGAAAGTCAATTTTGAATTCGAATCCAAACAACTTAATGTAATTGTTCACGTTTTATGATAGAATAAAACTATAAATGATAAACCAGGAAGGAAGCAATATTTATGAAGTTATACCAAAAGATACTGTTAATTATTGGGACTGTTTTAGCGATACTTTTCATTTTATATGGCATTCCGGTACTTTCCGATATGCTGAAGCCGGCGATTGGTTTTGATCCGAGACTGATCATGTATGTACTGTGTATTGCATTGCTGTTCGTGATCGGACGTATTCAGGGCGGCGGAGAATATAGTAAGCTGAACCGCAGGCTCAGAGAACTGGATCGGGAACTGATTCAGAATCACCGCATCGACTATTACATTATTCAGAATAAGAATCTTTATAAAGAGACAAAGGATCCAAAATATCGTGCGATCATGATGACGAATATTGCAACCGCATATCATCATGACGGCAAATATGAAAAGTCGAATAACGTCATCGAGAAAATTAATCCGGACAATTTATCTGAGAATCAAAAGGCGACGATCTTTAATCAGCAGTTTTTAAATTATGTGAACATGCGACAGACCGATCAGGCGGCTGTAGTATACGAAGCACATAAAGAATTATTTGAAAAGTATGAAAAGAATAAAGAGTATCGGAATCACTATCTGGTATCCAGGCTCTCATATGAGCTTGCGGTATCGGCAAAAGATAAGGAAGTGATCCGTAAGATCCGGGAGGAATTCGACTCTATAAAGATTTCTGCAAAAGCATATCCGAAAGCATATCACTATCGTTTATTGGAAGGAAAGCTGTTAATTGCGGAAGGAAATGGAAAAGAAGGAAGAGAACATCTTCGTCTGCTGCAGAAAGAGAACCTTATGCCGGGGATGAAGAGAGAGGTTGCAAGAGCGTTGAAGTATTAAGAATCAGGGAAAGGGGGAGTATCTTATGTCAGACTACTTTAAGTTTTGTCCAAAATGCGGTCGGGTATTGGATCGCGACTGGTGCCCGCATTGTGAGCCGGAAAAGGAGAAGAAGTTTCGGCAGGATCAGTTGAAGCTGGATCGGAGCATGCTTGAGAATTACGGAAAAGATGCGGGAGTCGGGCATCTGTTCTCCGGGAAGAAGCCAAAGAAGATTGCATTTGAGAGCAGGAAAACAGCAAAGAAGGTTTCGGAAAGCAGCAGAGCGGAGAAAAAGGGACAGTCAAAGTTCTCATGGACGAAGATACTGGCGGCTGCGATTGTTATCATTCCGTGGTTATTTAGCTTTTTTGAGATAAATCCGTCTCGTCTGTTTCATCATTTTTCACTGCCTGCTCCGGTTGAGAGTGTCATCTCTTTCTTTGGAATAACGAGTGTAACGGAAGAAGGATATGAAGATATCAGTTCCGATGATTCGGTACAGGATCTTGATTATATGGTTCAGATGGAAGTAATGCCGGAAGACGATGGAGACGGTATTCTCTATACCGTTGACGGGGAGGACTTTTCCTGGCAGATTACCAGACCGGTTCTCTATAGTGAGATCGGATCGGACTCAGAGAGCAGTGCACAGGATGAGATTGATAAGATATGCAGTCAATGGTATCAGGAAGGACTGAAAGCAAAGAAAGAAAAGAAGGCAGTTGACGGGACACTTCAGGCATATACTACCTATTTGGATGATGATACGGCATGTATTGTGCTGCAGGGGTTCCGATATTATAGCGATGGAAGCAGCGAAGATGAAGAAGAATTATACAGTTTTATCATTAACCTGGATGAAATGACAGTTTATGACCCGTTGGAAGAGGAAGTACTGGATACCGACGATTTATACGATGATATGTCAGATCAAAGCGATACCACGCTGACGAGGGAAGCGTTTTCGGAAATGCTGGAAGCCGGAGAATACTGTACGATTGCAGACTCTGACGGTAATTTATGGATTGGCTTTATCGACGATTCAGAAGGCGGCGGACAGACTGTGAATGTCAGATTAGACAGGAGCTTATCAGACTGATAAGAGATGGAGAATGAGATATGAGTTTTACGCATTTACACCTTCATACAGAATATAGTCTGTTAGATGGTTCGAGTAAGATTAAAGAATTAGCCGGGCGGATAAAGGAACTCGGCATGGACAGCGTGGCAATTACGGATCATGGCGTTATGTATGGCGTGATTGATTTCTATAAGGCATGCCGGGCAGAAGGAATTAAGCCGATTATCGGATGTGAAGTCTATGTAACGGGAGGATCCCGCCTTGTAAAAGAGACCGGATATTATCATCTGGTGTTGCTTGCGGAGAATGATACCGGATATCATAATCTGATGAAGATCGTGACCCGTGGATTTACGGAAGGATTTTATTATAAACCGAGGGTGGATTACGAAGTGCTGGAAACTTACAGCGAGGGTATTATTGCGTTAAGTGCATGCCTGGCGGGAGAAGTTGCATCCAATCTGCGCAAAGACAATTATGAGGGTGCGAAGGAAGCCGCACTGCATCTGCAGCGGGTATTCGGAGAGGGAAACTTCTTTCTGGAACTTCAGGATCATGGACTTCGGGAGCAGACGATCGTGAATACCGGGATTATGAAGCTGTCAAAGGAACTGGGAATTCCAATGGTGGCGACAAATGACTGCCACTATATTCTGGAAGAGGATGCCGAAGCACATGATATCCTGCTCTGTATCCAGACAGGCAAGAAGCTTGCCGATGAAGACCGTATGCGGTATGAAGGCGGTCAGTATTATGTAAAATCAGAAGAGCAGATGCGGAGGCTGTTTCCATATGCATCCGAGGCAATTGATAATACGCATAAGATTGCCGAAAGGTGTAATGTTGAGATTGAATTTGGTGTACAGAAAGTTCCGAAATTTGATGTGCCGGAAGGATATGATGCATTTTCTTATCTGGATATGCTGTGTCGAAAAGGTCTGGTCAAACGATATGGAGAGAAGCCGGATCAGGAACTGGTTGATCGGCTGAAATTTGAATTAAACACGATTCGGAATATGGGTTATGTCGATTACTTTCTGATCGTATGGGATTTTATCCGATATGCAAAAGATCATGGGATCGCAGTCGGACCCGGACGGGGATCTGCCGCCGGAAGTATTGTATCATATTGCCTTGAGATTACGAATATCGATCCGATCCGCTATCAGCTGCTGTTTGAGCGTTTTTTAAATCCAGAACGTGTATCTATGCCCGATATTGACGTGGATTTCTGTTATGAGCGGCGGCAGGAAGTCATCGATTATGTTGTAGAAAAGTATGGCAAGGATCAGGTTGTTCAGATCGTGACTTTTGGAACGATGGCGGCTCGTATGGTAATCCGGGACGTTGGGCGTGTACTCGATATTCCTTATGCAAAAGTTGATTCGATTGCAAAGATGGTGCCGAATGAATTAAATATTACGATCGATAAGGCATTAAAGGCATCGAAAGACCTTCGAACTGCCTATGATACGGATGAGGAAGTCAAATATCTGATTGATATGTCGCTCAGGCTTGAGGGTCTTCCACGGCATTCGTCCATGCATGCGGCCGGAGTTGTAATTGGACAAAAGGCATTGGATGAGTATGTTCCTCTGTCACGTGCTTCGGATGATGCGATCACGACGCAGTTTACGATGACAACGATTGAAGAACTCGGATTGCTGAAGATGGATTTTCTGGGACTTCGTACATTGACCGTGATCCAGGATGCGGTTCAGCTGATTAAGAAGAATACCGGCAGAGAGATTGACATCGACCATCTTGAGATGAATGATGCAGGAGTATTCAATATGATTGGCCAGGGGAAGACAGAAGGTGTGTTTCAGTTAGAAAGTTCCGGAATGAAGAGTTTCATGAAAGAATTGCGGCCGCATAACCTGGAAGATATTATTGCGGGTATTTCCCTGTATCGGCCGGGACCGATGGATTTTATTCCGAAGTATATCCAGGGCAAGAACCATCCGGAATCCATTACGTATGATTGTCCCGAGCTGGAGGAGATTCTGGCTCCGACATATGGGTGCATCGTATATCAGGAACAGGTTATGCAGATCGTTATGAAATTAGCCGGATATACGCTTGGACGGAGTGATCTGGTGCGAAGAGCGATGTCAAAGAAAAAAGGCGATGTCATGGCAAAAGAGCGGCAGAATTTTGTATATGGAAATGAAGCAGAAGGGGTGCCGGGATGTATCGCGAATGGCATTTCGGAAGCGACGGCAAATCATATTTTCGATGAAATGATCGATTTTGCAAAGTATGCATTTAATAAATCTCATGCGGCAGCTTATGCAGTAGTCGCTTATCAGACGGCATATTTAAAATACTACTATCCGGTAGAGTTTATGGCGGCACTGTTGACTTCGGTGCTTGGCAACTCATCAAAAGTTTCAGAATACATTTATAACTGCCGCAATATGGGCATTGAGATTCTGCCGCCCGATATTAATGAGGGAGAGGGAAACTTCTCTGCCTCCGGCAATTCAATCCGATATGGGCTGTCCGCGATCAAGAGTCTCGGAAAGCCGGTTATCTCAGCAATTCTGGAAGAGCGTAACAGACATGGAAAGTTCCGGGATCTGCAGGATTTGGTGGAGCGCCTTTCGAGCAAAGAGATGAATAAGCGGACCATAGAGAGCTTTATCAAATCAGGAGCCCTGGACAGCCTGAAAGGAAGCAGAAGACAGAAGATGATGATCTATCTGCAGGTGATCGATCAGGTTCAGAAAGAACGGAAGAATGAAATGACAGGGCAGATGTCACTGCTTGACTTTATGAATGAAGAGGAAAAGAAGCGATTTGAGATCAGTTATCCTGCGGTAGAAGAATTCAGCAATGAAGAAAAACTGGCAATGGAAAAAGAAGTACTCGGCATCTATGCAAGCGGGCATCCGTTACAGGAATATGAAGCCGTCATGGAAAAGAATATTACGGCAACAACCGCAGATTTTATGATTGATGATGAAACGGGTAAGGCGAAAGCACAAGATCAGGTTCCATACGTACTTGGAGGAATTATTTCGGATAAGACGGTAAAATTAACAAGGCATAATCAGAATATGGCGTTTGTAACGTTGGAAGATCTGCGGGGAACCGTAGAGGTGGTTGTATTCCCAAGAGATTATTCCATTTATCAGAATGAGCTGCAGGAAGATGCTAAAGTGTTTATTCAGGGAAGGGCACAAGTGTCAGAAGAAGAGGCAAAACTGATCTGCAGTCAGGTGATTCCTTTCAATCAGGTGCCGAAAGAGGTCTGGATCCAGTTTACGGATAAAGAAGCGTTCTTTGCAGAGAATTCCGCACTAATGTCAATTCTGCAGGAACACAGAGGTTCTGATCCGGTCGTGATCTTCTGCAAAAAAGAAAGAGCGGTAAAGCGCTTATCTTCTGCATATTCGGTAAAGAAAGACGAAGAACTGATGAAGATATTATATCAGAGATACGGTAGTGAAAATATAAAGGTAATCGATAAGGCTATTGATAAATTTCGTAAAATGTATTAAAATAAAAGCAATTCTAGGTTTTTATGGTATGGAATCTATTACGTATGAGTTTATTATGGAGGAACTGAGTTATGGAGAATAAGGAAATCAAGACAATTGGTGTGTTAACAAGTGGTGGGGATGCACCGGCTATGAATGCAGCGGTTCGTGCTGTGGTACGTACAGCAATCGCACGCGGATTGAGCGTAAAAGGAATCATGCGTGGTTACAGCGGACTTCTGAATGAAGAGATCATTGATCTTAATTTAAAGAGCGTATCGAATATTATTTCACGCGGCGGTACAGTTTTACGTACAGCACGTTGTGAAGAATTTAAGAACCCTGAAGTACAGAAACAGGGTGCTGATGTCTGTAAAAAGCATGGCATTGACGGCTTAGTTGTAATTGGCGGTGACGGATCTTTCCGTGGTGCCGGCTGTCTTGCAAGATTAGGCATTAATACAGTAGCTTTACCGGGAACGATTGACCTGGATATTGCGTGTACCGAGTATACGATCGGATTTGATACAGCAGTGAATACAGCAATGGAAGCAATCGATAAGATCAAAGATACATCCATTTCACATGAACGATGCAGTATTATTGAAGTAATGGGTCGTGATGCAGGATATATTGCTTTATGGTGTGGTATGGCAACAGGTGCTGAGAATATTCTGATTCCTGAAAAGTTTGATGGCAACCTTCCGATGACAGAGATGGAAGTTATCGAGAACATTTTAAGATCCCGTGCAAAAGGTAAGAGACATCACCTGATCGTAAATGCAGAAGGTATCGGACATTCTTACGGCATGGCTAAGAGAATTGAAGCTGCTACAGGCATTGAGACAAGAGCAACGATCTTAGGTCATATGCAGCGTGGCGGTAACCCTACAGCTATCGACCGTTTCCATGCATCTATGATGGGAGCTTATGCCGTAGATTTATTGATTCGTGGCGGCAACAAGCGAGTAGTCGGTTATAAACATGGCGAATATTATGATTTAGATATCCAGGAAGCATTATCCATGACAAAAGATATCGATGAATATCAGCTTGAGATTGCTAAGATTCTTGGAAAGACGGTTGGCGATTATCACTAAGATATCACAGGATATTTTTCTGAATGATAATAAAAAGACAAAAGTTCTTCTCGTATATTCGGGAAGAACTTTTTTTTATACAAAAATTCGATAAGCTTTCTGCACGGAAAATGGTTTGCAGAATGTATGAGATATTTCGAATGTTAATAATTCTACAAAATCTTAATGTCTTTTTAATATTATATTTAACTTGAATATGATATAATTTTCATATAAATCGAATGGGGAAACACTATGATTGAGAGTAAACAAAATCAGCAGATCCGGAATATTATAAAGTTGAGCAGGCAGGCGAAGGAGCGCAGAAAGCAGAAAGTTTTTCTTGTGGAAGGAATCCGCATGTTTCGAGAGGCTCCGAAAGATCAGATCGTCAAAGCTTATGCAACACCGGATTTTTATAATAGGAATAAGGAACTTTTTCGTGGAATTGAGTATGAACTCGTCAGTGATAAAGTTTTTAAAGAAATCTCTGATACCGTGACGCCTCAGGGAGTCCTGGTCATTGTTCGGCAACAGGAATGGAAGCTTGAGGAACTGTTGAAGAAGGATCGGAATCCGTTCTTCCTTGTTTTGGAGAATATACAGGATCCGGGCAATCTCGGCACGATCCTTCGGACAGGAGAAGGAGCAGGAATTACCGGTATGATCATGAGCAGGGATACGGTCGATATTTATAACCCAAAGGTAATACGGTCGACGATGGGATCTGTTTACCGGGTTCCATTTGTATATGCAGAAGATTTGAAAGAAGTAATGATCCATTTAAAAGAACATGAGATTACTTCTTATGCAGCTCATTTGAATGGTTCGAATGTATATGAGAGCAATTTTCAGGAAGCATGTGCATTCCTGATCGGCAATGAAGGGAACGGATTGACCGACGAGATCAGTTCCATGGCGGAACAATACATAAAGATTCCAATGTGTGGTCAGCTGGAATCGCTGAATGCAGCAGTTGCCGCATCAATTTTAATGTATGAAACAAGGCGTCAAAGACTATAATGAGGAAGGGAGGATTTTTATGATAACAGTATATTGGCTGGCAGGAGCAGCAATTTTGTTGATCCTTGAGATGATAACGATCAGTCTGACCAGCATCTGGTTTGCCGGAGGCGCGATCGTGGCAGCAATTTTATCTCTGTTTGTGGAGAATCTGATCATTCAGATCGTCGTATTTATTATTGTATCGGTTATATTATTACTTTTGACGAGACCAATCGCATTAAAGTATGTGAATGCTAAGGTCGAAAAGACAAATGCGGATGCACTGGTCGGTAAGCGATGTAAAGTGACGAAGACAATTGATCCGGACAGCTCTTCCGGGATGATTCTGATCAACAGCGTAGAGTGGACGGCCAGACCGAAAGATGGGGTCAGCGTGATACCGGAAGGAACAGAAGTTGTGATCAGAGAGATTTCCGGCGTAAAACTCATCGTGGAGCCACTGGAACCTCTGGAAGAAGGAATCCATGAGGTGAAAGACAACAGTGCAGAAGAATAGGACAGCAGGATATCTGAGAGACAGGAAAGGGGAATGAAGATGACGATAACAAGTGCAATTCTATTTTTAATTTTTATTATTTTTATTGTGGTGATCATTACATCATGTATTAAGATTGTTCCACAGGCACATACCTATGTGGTAGAACGATTAGGAACTTATCAGGCAACATGGAGTGCCGGACTGCATATCAAAGTTCCGTTTATTGATCGTGTGGCAAGAAAAGTAACGTTAAAGGAACAGGTTGTGGACTTTGCTCCGCAGCCGGTTATCACGAAGGACAATGTAACAATGCGGATCGATACGGTTGTATTCTTTCAGATTACGGATCCAAAACTGTTCGTATACGGCGTGGAGAATCCGATCATGGCGATCGAGAATCTGACAGCGACGACGCTTCGTAATATCATTGGCGATCTCGAACTTGATGAGACATTGACATCACGTGAAACGATCAATACAAAGATGCGTGCAACGCTGGATGAGGCTACAGATCCATGGGGCATTAAAGTAAACCGTGTTGAACTTAAGAACATTATTCCACCGTCAGCAATCCAGGATGCAATGGAGAAGCAGATGAAAGCAGAGCGGGAACGCCGTGAGCAGATTCTGATCGCGGAAGGCGAGAAGAAGTCAGCAATCCTGCGTGCAGAAGGACATAAAGAATCGGTAATCTTAGAGGCAGAAGCAGATAAGCAGGCAGCCATTCTGAAAGCGGAAGCAGCGAAAGAAGCAAAGATCCGTGAAGCAGAAGGTGAAGCTCAGGCAATTTTGAACATCCAGCAGGCGAATGCAGATGGTCTGCGCTTTATCAAAGAAGTTGCAGCGGATGACAGCGTAATTAAGTTAAAGAGTCTGGAAGCGTTTGGAAAAGCGGCCGACGGAAAAGCAACGAAGATTATCATCCCGTCTGAGATTCAGGGACTTGCGGGAATGGTGAAATCCTTAACCGAAGTTGCCGTGGATGATGCGGATAACAAATAAAAATGAAACCGTTCGTGTGGATGATGAAACGAATCCCCCGGCTACTCTGTAAAATGCAGGGTATCCGGGGGATTTATAAATGAAAGGTTATAAAATGGTATTGAGCAGATATTAGATAATAGAATTATCTAATCGCTCGATTACTTGGCATAGAACCTGATCCAAAAGATAAAGGAATCCAACCACGATTGTCAAATTTCTGCCATTTATTATTCTTTTTGTAAAATTTGATGGTAATTCGATGTCTGTTAGTTTCTCCCGTAACAGAAGATACAAAAGCGACTTTATCTCCGGATTTTAAAGTTCCAATCTTTGTTTTATTATCATAAAGATTTACTGTTTTTTTAATAGTGAAGATACGGCATGAGGTATCCCATACTGTTGCTTTTTTAGATGTAACAAGTTTTCCGTCAGAGCAATTATAAAGATGAAAATATTTCTGATATGGAAGATATTTGTCGACATTTTTATAATTGGCGACAGATCTTCTGATAATTAAACCGGTATCATAATCTCCTTTACTGTTACGAAAACCGATTCCCATTGTAATTGGATCGCCGGAAGATGTTGGATATGTTACGTACATTTCATTAGGATAGATATGTCCGATTACCTTGTCCAGTCCCTTTTTTGTATCGTATACCGGAATTTTTACGGATGATTTGTTGACATACGCATAATTTGCATTTGTTAATGAAGCCATATAACTTACCTCTTTTCTAAAATATATTTGTAATTAGTTATTAGTTTAATAGGCTCATGATTTTTCTTGCCTAAGGAAAAATTCATTTAATAACCTTACATTTTATACAAAGAAATAAAACAACAAATTGTAAACTGAACTATCTACAGATTTGATAATTTCGAGTTTATATATAGTTTTTTCTTTGTTCTATTTACGTATTGTCTGGATATTCCAAGTACTTCTGCAATTTTCGAATCGCTGATGCCATATTCATAAATCAATTTAAGCATTGTTTGTTCTTTGTAGGAAAGAGTTTTTAAATAATTTGTAAAATCTATATCAAGAATGATATCTTTATAAGGATTTATGGAAATAAGATTATTTAAATTTTCATCCTCATATGGAATTTCCTCTATGCAACTATATCTCTTATTTAGATAATAACTTTTGTGGATAACAGTTTTTTTCAAATAAGATAAACATGCATTTTCATTTGAAGTAATATGAATATTGCTCACGCATTCAAATAATGCCAATGAAAGTTCCTGATATGCATCATCGAATTCGAGACAATATTCTTTTGTTGTTTACAAATAAGGATGCAAATTATTTTTAATAATAAAAGGAGGAAATGAACATGGAAGAATCAATTATTAAAATAGCGATGACACAAGGAATTTGGGCGGTTTTAGCAGTTTTTTTAATTATTTATATTATTAAAGCTCAAGAAAAAAGGGATAAGGAGCAGGAAAAAAGAGAAGAAAGTTATCAGCAATTAATTAAATCTTTGTTTGCTACATCCAATGTGATTGTAGAAGTAAATGAAAATGTAAAGTATATTATTGAAAAAATGGGGAAATGAGTTGATAAAATGGAAAGAAGGACAGAGAAACATCTATAACAGAAAACGACAAAAACTCTATGAAAGGGAAAATTATATTTATAATAAATCTATTTATATTATATTACTAACATTAAAAATGTAAATAGATAATTTAATATACACTTGAAAATTATTTATTTAAGGATTATAATTAGCAAAAAGGAAAAGATGGGAGCAGAAAATGCAAGGGGAAGAAATAAAATTTGAGATTGAGTATTTTAGAGATAAAACATATTTTATCGAAGCAGCAAAAGAACTTTTTGAATATGATCCGGTGTTAAGAAGACTTATAAAATCCATTAATATTTTATTGAGCTTTTGTTTTGTAATCTATGGTCTATGCATGCTTGTTTTGATGCGACTGGGGGAAAGCATAACAGAGGAGGATATTAAGTTTTTGATTGAAAATTTTTTGTGCAGAGTAATATGGATTCCATTGATGCTAAAAGTTGCTGGAAGAACATATTATCTGAAAGGAAAATTAAAAAAAATAGATGGTACGGTTAAAATCTTGTTCTATGACGATGAGCTTGTTATAAGGTATATCAATACAGGGAAAGAAAGCTATTATAAAAAAAGAAGAGTAAAAACGACAACAAAAACGGCCCTATATTATATAATCGGTATGGGATTGATTCATATCGCTATCCCGTTAGATTCTGTCAAAAAAGAGGACTATGATAAATTAGTAGAATGGGGGAAGTCAATATGAAAAAAATAATTTTGGCATTAATTTTATCTATGACATGTGTCATTATAGGGGTATTTTGGTATCAAAGTCATACAATTGAAACGGATTATCACAATCCCGTGAAGTTTACAAAACGTGAATATAAAAAAAGACAACAACCGTATTCCTATGTTACAAAAGCATCTTATAAATGGGAAGGAGATTATTATAAATTTTGGATTACAGAGGAAGGTGTTTTAAAAGGAAATAAGCTGAATATGCATGGTTATCCATATCAAAATTATAAAGGAGAGAATCAATATATCGATATTGCTTCTAATGTAAAACATTTGTATATTGGCTATTCAGATAATCCATTATCATTGATATTTTTAACGAATGACGGAAAATTATACGGATATGGATGGCAGTACAATGGTTCATTTGGAGTGAAAGTTGCGAAGGAATATGAAGGAAGCATTTATCATGAAATGTTTCGAGAACCGGTTCTGATTACGGATCATGTGAAGTATGCGGAAAAAACCCGTGCAAGCTCTGTATTAATATTGAAAGAAGACAATTCTGTGTATAGTATCGGCTTGCAATATAAAGCAAAAACGACTTGGTATCAAAATGAAGATGCACCGGTAATTTCACATGTTGTATCTTATAAGTTGATAAAAATATTTGATAGGGCAAAAAGAATCAAGGCATATGAGGACAATTTAGCTCTTATTACGGAAGATAATGATTTATATATATGGGGAAATAATGTGTATGGACAGCTTGGAAATGGAAAAAGAGGAGGAGAATATTACACGATTGATATTGAGCAGGAAGAAAAGCCACAAAAGATTATGAGCGATGTTGCCGATGTTTCTATAAAAAAGGGCAGGATTGAGGTTACCAGGTTAGATGGATCGGAATGGGCTGCGGGGTTAGGTGCAGGCAATGAAAAAGCCGATGATGGGAAAAAAATCAGTACGAAGTTTGTTTTAACAGAATAATATGTGTCTTCTAATTTTGAGCTATATTTGTGAAGAAGTTTACAAATATAGTTCTGTTTTCTTTTTTACTAATATAAGCGCTTATAAAAAGTAAAAAAGGAGTACAGAAATATGGATATGATGGTATTAAAAACACAGCAATGGCTAAATAAAACTTATGGGAAAGATTCCAGATTTAAAACAGTTTCGGAGGATGGAATAACCGGTTGGGGAACTATTTACGGATTGATTCGGGCTTTACAGATTGAATTGGGAATTACTTCAACAGCAGATAATTTTGGTTCCGGTACGAAAGAAAAATTTGTTGAACAATATCCAAATGGAATTATTGAACAATCACCTGGTGATTCTGAAGAACGAAATATTTATGCTATCATTCAAGGAGGATTATGGTGCAAAGGATATTCTACTTATTCCAGTGAAATTACAAAGCATTTTTATTCCGGAACTGCAGGTGGAATCAAAAGTTTAAAAAGTGATGCCGGTGTAGACAGAACAAGCTCAACGGTTACACTGGATGTTATGCAGGCTTTACTTTCAATGAATCAATATGTAACTTTGTGGAGAGTAGGTGGAAAGAGTGAAATTCGGGAAATTCAGCAGACTTTAAATCAAAATTACAGGGAATATATTGGATTAGCACCATGTGATGGATTATACGGCAGAGATATGAATACGGCGTTGATTAAAGCTTTGCAGGCAGTTGAGGGATTAAGTCCAAAGGATGCAACTGGGACTTTTGGAAATACGACAACTGCAAAATGTCCAATTTTACCCGATGGGAATAATGTTACTTCTCAGAATAAGGCAAGAGCAATTCAATTATTGCGATATGCGTTATGTTGTAATGGTTTTTCTACTGGTTCAATGTTTGGTGGATGGGATGATACTTTAGTTTGTTTTTTAAGATCTTTTCAGGCTAAGTATGCGATTGCCCAGACTGGAAGAGGGGATTTAAATACTTGGATGGCTCTTCTGATAAGCAAAGGTAATCCAAACCGATCTGCAATTGGATGTGATTGTGCAACGATATTAGACTCTGCAAAAGCAAATGCTCTGTACGATGCTGGATATCGTTATGTCGGAAGATATTTAACTGGAACAGTAGGTTCACAACATATTCCCAAAAATTTGTCCTTGGAAGAATTGGAAGCAATTTTTGATGCAGGACTTAAAGTATTTACCATTTATCAGGATAATACGCCTTCTGTTGGGTACTTTACAAAAACACAGGGAAAAGCTGATGCGTCAAAAGCAATTTCGGCGGCACAGGAATTAAATATACCATATGGAGAAATCATTTATTATGCGATTGATTATGATATGATGGATAATCAGGTTACAGCGAATGTTATTTCATATTTTGAAGGGATTCGTTCTATCATCAATTCAAATCACAGCTTATACAAAATTGGTGTATATGGATCAAGAAATGTATGTTCACGTGTTTGCAGTAAGGGATTGGCTGTTTCGAGTTTTGTATCGGATATGTCAACTGGTTATAGCGGGAATATGGGATATCCTTTACCGGACAATTGGGCGTTTGATCAGTTTAATGAATACACGTTTTCTCGAGATGGAGTATCGTTTGCCTTGGACAAAGACGCATATTCCGGTCAGTATTCAGGATTTCATACACTGGAAGATCATAGTGATAACTTACAAATTGAAGTTCCCTCAGAAGATATTTATTTGGAGAGATATCGGTATCTGTTATCACTAATGAATATTAAGCCGAGTGCTGAACTATCTTTAAATAAAAAATTCGAATATGAAGCAGGAAATGTAAAATTTGAATATGAGGCAGGTATATCTGAATTTTTTGAGGAAATTGATGGTTGTCAATATCAAACTGTAGAAGTGAATAATGGAAAGATAAGTGATATCGTTATTTCCGCATCAAAAGAAATATATAACGGACTTTCAGAGGAAATCCAAGCAGAAGTTGATGACGATGGATCATTAAAGTATGCGGTTTCATTTGAAAGCGAAATTAAAAATGGAAGCATAAAATATGGTTTAGGAGTAAATTTTAAACAAGAAGTAATGATTGATTATAACATTGAAGAGTTGTTATGGACTGATTCATCTGTAGACTATAAACTTTATGTAAAAATTACGATTACAATAAAAAGATCGGATGATGATAAACAATATGAGAAACTGCTGGAAGCAACAAGACAATGTATGGATTCAGCTATATCTGCCGCTGATATGTGTATTGCTGCGGGAGTTAGAGTTATGTCAAATGCGATGGCTCGCTATCAAGCTCAATTTATGCAGGAAATGATCATAATGTTATTCTGTTGTATTTTGATAGGTGCTTTCGCATAATCAGATGTTGAAAAATATCCATAAAAAACTACCCGGACAACCAATTCAGGTTTTCCGGGTATCTTTTATAAAAGGAGCTTTTTAACCAAATGCATGTTGCATGTTGGAGAATAAAAATGGTATGAAATTTTGCTCCGCAAGGGGCTTGAAATTATATGATAAAATACATCCACCTCTAAATTCGAATCTTTCGAAACAAGATTCCGGCTGTTATTTTGCAGCCGGTTTTCTGAGAACACCTAACAGTGCGGCACCTGCGAGAGATCCAATGATCAATGCAACAATATACATAAGAGGATTTCCGATGGTTGCAACTACGAATACACCGCCGTGAGGAGCTCTTAATGTACAGCCAAACAACATGGAGAGTGCGCCTGCAACTGCGGAACCAACGACACAGGATGGAATTACGTGGATTGGATCGCCTGCTGCATACGGAATCGCTGCTTCAGAGATGAAGCAAAGTCCCATGATCGCATTAACCGGTGCGGACTTGCGGTCATTATCTGTAAATTTATTCTTAAATAACCATGATGCAATGGCAATTGCGATTGGAGGTACCATACCGCCGACCATAACAGCTGCCATGATCTGGAAACCTGCTGTTGTTTCGTAAGCCAATGCTCCGGTACCGAATACATAAGCAGCTTTGTTGAATGGACCACCCATGTCGATGGACATCATACCGCCTAAGATTGCGCCAAGAATCACGGCATTAGAACCGCTTAATGAGTTCAGAGCATTTGCAAGCAATGCATTTAACCATCCGAAGAATGGGTTAACTGCTAACATGATCACGCTGATGCCGAACAGACCGATGACAGGATAGATCAACATTGGTCGTAAGCCATCCATGGAAGCCGGCATCTTTTCTGTTGCTCTTTCAAGTGCGAGAACCAGATAACCTGCAACGAAACCTGCGAATAAAGCACCGATGAAACCACCGGAGATGACGCTGATACTGGAATCAAATGCCGATGCAAACGTTGTTCCGGCACTCGCAAGAGATCCGCCGACGAATCCGACCATCAGACCCGGACGATCCGCAATACTCATTGCAATGTAACCTGCTAAGATTGGAAGCATAAATCCGAAAGCAACGCCTCCGCATGATTTGAAGAATGCGGCAATCGGTGTGTTCATACCAAAGTTACTTGGGTTAATGCTGTAATCATCTAATAAAAATGCAATTGCGATCAGGATGCCGCCTCCGATAACGAATGGAAGCATATGGGATACACCATTCATCAGATGTTTGTAAATCTGATGTCCCAGACCTTCACCGTCGGATTCAGAGGAAGAAGTGTCTGCACCGCCTGCATGGTGGTAGATCGGAGCTTCGCCGTTCACAATTTTCTTAACCAATTCTTCTGCTTTATGAATACCATCGGAAACCTGAACTTTAATTAAAGGTTTACCTTCAAAACGAGCCATTTCAACATTCTTATCTGCGGCAATGATAATACCGTCACAGTTTTCAATTTCTTCTTTTGTTAAAATATTCTTTGCACCGCCGGATCCGTTTGTCTCTGCCTTTAATGGATAGCCAAGTGCCTTTCCTGCATTTTCCAGTGCTTCTGCAGCCATGTAAGTATGTGCGATACCTGTCGGGCAGGCAGTTACGGCAAGTACACGATAGCCGTCTTTTACGGGAGCAGCAGGAGCTTCTTTGGCTTCTTCACCAAATTTTTCTGCTTCCTTCTGATCAATAATGCTTAAAAATGTATCTGCGTCAGTTGCTGCGAGCAATGCTTTGCGGAATTCTTCGTCCATTAACATTGTAGAAAGTCTTGATAATACTTCGAGATGTACGTCGCTTCCGGAAGCAGGAGCTGCGATCATAAAGAAAAGTGTGGATGGGTTTCCATCCAGCGCTTCACAGTCAACACCGGAAGGGATGGTAGCAGCAACGAGTCCCGGCTGTTTTACCGCATCACATTTTGTATGAGGAATGCAGATGCCGTCTGCAATTGCAGTCGGACCCTGTTTTTCACGAGCCATAATACCTTCTTTGTAGCCTTCTTTGCTTGTAATATTTCCGTTTTTGTCATGCAGATCAATCAGTAAATCAAACACTTCTGCTTTTGTGGAAGCGTTTGCATGAAGAGCTAATCCGCTGCTTTTGAGTAAATCTGTAATACGCATAAGTGACCTCCTTGAATTGTTTTTCTATATTTATTAGCTTTTGTTGTGTTTATTATACTGCAATATACAGTCAAAGTCAAGCAAAAACAATCAAAAAATAGTAAAAATCAGTTAAAAAAATTCAAAACAGAAAATCATTCGGCAAATTTCCTGTGAATGGAAAAAAGGTGAATCGATTTATGGAATTTCTTTTTCGGAGAAATTGTCAACATTAAATGTTGACTCATTTTTATCTATAATAAACACAACAAGAAACAAAGAAACAAAACATTATTAAAAGGAGGATAATAATGAGTCAATCTTGGTTAAACCTTGAAGGAAAGACAGTTGTCGTTACCGGAGGAGCTTCCGGAATCGGTAAAGCAGTATCACAGGAATTCTTAAACGTAGGTGCAAATGTTGTAATCTCCGATATGGCACCGGAAGCACCTGAGATGGAAGAAGCAGCAGGAAAGTTACTTTATGTAAAGACGGATGTAACAAATGCAGCAGATGTGGAAGCAATGGTTGCAAAAGCAGTTGAAACATTTGGAACAATCGATGCATTGGTAAATAATGCTGGTATCAATATCCCTCGTCTTTTAGTAGATCCAAAAGATCCGAAAGGTCAGTACGAATTAGATGAAGCTGTATGGGATAAGGTATGCAACGTAAATTTAAAAGGTGTATTCTTCTGTGCACAGGCAGTTGGTCGTGTATTGGTAGAAAAAGGTTCCGGTGTTATCATCAACATGTCATCGGAAAGCGGTCTGGAAGGTTCCGAAGGACAGAGCGTATATGCGGCTACAAAGGCAGCTGTCGTATCTTTAACAAGATCATGGGCAAAAGAACTTGGAAAGCACGGTGTCCGCGTTGTCGGCGTTGCACCTGGTATTATGGAAGCTACCGGACTTCGTACAATTGCTTATGAATCAGCTCTTGCTTATACAAGAGGAATCACGGTTGATGATTTAAGAGCAGGATATGCAAAGACATCAACAACACCATTAGGTCGTTCCGGAAAATTATCTGAAGTTGCAGATATGTGCGTATACCTTGCAAGTGATCGTTCTTCTTATGTACACGGTGTAACGATCAATGTTGCAGGCGGAAAGACAAGAGGTTAATTTTTCCGATATACAGCAGTTAAAAATGCGTATATAATTACGAACAAGGAAAGTTGTTGTTTGACGCGGCTATGAGAAGGAGGAAAAAGATGACTTATTTTATGATTGTTGCGGTGGGATTTTTGTTTGCAACATGTCTGCAGTTTTTATTTCAGATGTATCAGATGAAAAGTTTCAATGTTTGTTACGGAAAACTTCGTCGGATGGGAAGAGTGGCGATCGGCAAATCGAGAGGATTTATCTATGCGGGAGCAATCGTAATGTTTGCGATCGATCAGGACGGGATTATTCTCGACGGCGCCTATATGAAAGGCTTTACCATGCTGGCAAAATTTAAAGATTGGGATCATTTCAAAGGATACGATGTCGGTGAACTGACAGAGGAGGATTGCAGACCACTTCCGGTTCCGTTAAGAAGAGCATCTTTGGACGCTTCGAAGAGCTACAACATTATTATGAGTGGAGGCGAAGTGAAGGAAAAGCCGGGATTGATCACCGGTGCGATCCAGAAGGTCGGCGGCGTGATCTACGGTACTTCACGTAAGAAGAAAGCCTGATTTTTGAAAGGAGATATTTATGAATACTTTTATTAACTTAGCATCCAATTTTATGGGATTATTTGATCTGGGCGGACAGCAGTTTGTAAGCTGGGTAACAGGAATCGTGCCAAAAGTTTTAATGCTTTTAATCCTGATGAACTCGATTATCGCTCTGATCGGACAGGAACGAATCAACAAGTTTGCAAAGCTTTGTGCAGGAAATGTAATTTTGGCTTACGGCGTTCTGCCTTTCTTATCAGCTTTTATGTTAGGTAACCCGATGGCATTATCTATGGGTAAATTTTTACCGGAAAGAATGAAACCGTCTTATTATGCATCAGCAGCTTATCACTGCCATACGAACAGTGGTATCTTCAACCACATTAATCCGGGTGAAATCTTCATCTACTTAGGTATCGCATCCGGTATCGAAACATTAGGATTAAATATGTACGAATTAGGTTTACGTTATATGTTAGTTGGTTTCATCGCAAACTTTATGTCAGGATGGGCAACAGATTTCACTACAAAATTAGTTATGAAACAGCAGGGAATCGAATTAAGCAACGAAATGCCTCAATAATTGAGCGGATTTGAAAACAGGAGGAAAAAACTTATGGCAGATTATAGAGCAATTACGATTACAAAAGGAAATGGCGGTTTTGGTGGTCCTTTAACGGTAAAACCGGAAGAAGGAAAAGATAAATTAATCTATATCACAGCAGGCGGAGCAGAACCTGATATCGCAAGAAAGATTATCGAATTAACAGGATGTACGGCAGTAAACGGATTTAAAACAGCAGTTCCGGATGAAGAAGTATTCTTATGCATCATCGACTGTGGCGGAACATTAAGATGTGGTATTTACCCACAGAAGAGAATCCCTACGATCAACATTAACCCGGTAGGACAGTCCGGACCTTTAGCAAAATACATCACAGAAGATATTTACGTATCCGGCGTTACAAATGCACAGATCGCACCTGCTGACGGAAGTGCTGCACCAATTCAGGCAGAAGCTCCAAAGGCAGAAGAAAAAGAATACAAATACAGTGCAGACAAGAAAGTATCCGAAACAATGGGCGAAAGCAGCAACAGCAGCTTTATCCAGAAAATCGGTATGGGCGCAGGTAAAGTAATCGCTACTTTCAATACAGCAGCAAAAGAAGCAGTACAGACATGTATCAATACGATCATCCCATTCATGGCTTTCGTATCCATGTTAATCGGTATCATCAACGGTTCCGGATTCGGTAACTGGTTTGCAAAATTATTACAGCCATTATGCGGTAACATGATCGGTCTGGTAATCCTGGGATTCATCTGTTCTATCCCATTCCTGAGCTGTTTATTAGGACCTGGAGCTGTAATTGCTCAGATCATTGGTACATTGATCGGTGTTGAAATCGGTAAAGGAAACATTGATCCTAGCCTTTCACTGCCAGCTTTATTCGCAATCAATACACAGTGTGCATGTGACTTCGTACCGGTTGGTTTAGGTCTTGCAGAAGCTGATCCTGAAACTGTTGAAGTTGGTGTTCCATCCGTATTATACTCTCGATTCCTGACAGGTGTTCCTCGTGTTATCCTTGGATACATCGGAAGTATCGGACTTTATGCAGGACACTAAGATATAAAAATTAAAAAATAAAAATATTACATAAAAATCTATTATTTATCTTTGAAAACGGCAGTTGCTTAGAAGCCGTTTTCGAAGATGCCACTAACCAATATCCTTCATAAAATATCTAAGCAAAAAAGATTTTATATTTGGGTCGTTATTATATAAAATCAAAACCGAAAGATTCGGCGACAATCATGTATTCCCCTCTGCATGATTTTAAACCGTAATCTTTCGGTTTTTTTTATTTAAAGATTTTGTTTTCTTCTGTCAGATACATCAAAAGCTCCTGGTAGCTGTTCATGTTCTGAATCTTTTTGATGACTTTCTCATCCTGAAGCATTGCAAGAATTTCATCATACAGATGAATGATCACTGAATCATTCTCCATCTGTTCCGGGATTCCGAGCAGGATAACGAGCTTGATATCTTTGTATTTTTCCTCCTGTGGAGACTCCGGATAGACTCCGAGAGCAAGCGTCAGTTTCGGAATTTTATTAAACGTATGTGGAAATGCCACATGCTGCTGCAGAATCATCGAGGAAACTTTTTCCCGTTCTTGCAGACGTTCGGTAAAATGATCGTCAAGGTCGCCCTGGCTGTGCAGAAGACGAATCATAAAATCAAGGTTATCTTTATAGGAAAGCGAAGCATCCAGCACGAAGAAACGGCTTTCATCCAGCAGGTTAAAAAAGAGGCAATCGATTCCTTTGCGCATCGTTCGACCTGCATCGGTCAGATACTTGATGTTTTCAAATTTTCTGCGGATGTAGTCACGGTCAAAGACCTCTTCCATATAGATGACAGGAACATCCGTGTTAATATTCAGATTCGTTGTTGTAATAATATAATTAAATTCATTTGCCTGATAGGAATGAAATTCACCGTTGTAAAAAAAGGTAAAATCCGGTTCCGTATTGAACAGGCGTTTCACCTGATTTTGTATCAGCCGTCCGATGATTTTTCCATTGCCGCAGATAATTGCAATCTTACAGCGTGTTTCTTCCGGTTCCTGTTCAATCAGAAAAACACTGAAATAAGCGGCCATAAATCCCATCTCATCTTCGGTCATTCGAATATCGACATGGGATTCAAGCACATCCTTTGCAATCTCTGCCATCTTATAAGACAACGTGTGATGGTCTTTGAGTTCGTTCAGCATCGGATTGTGAATATGAAATCCGTATTTTAACCGATTGATCATAAAAAACATATGGTAGACAAAATCGTCAAATAGTTCATTGGCGATGATCGTAACCGATAATTCATCTTTGATCTTGTCGATGATATCCACGATGATATCCGCGATATCTTCGGAAATATTGATTCGCTGTTCAATTTCTTTTGTATTGACCGGTGTTCTCATGCCGGCAATGGAGATACAGAGGTATATCCGTTCTTCCCGTGGGATCAGATAATCCTTGATCGCTTCCACTTCACATAAGAATTCATCGACAATATTATAGGCATCTGTCTCGTACAGATCGAGATATTTGTCCTCCAGATGCGTAATCTTATGTCCGGTTTCGATTCGATGGATCATGATGACAAAAAAGCGGTAGAAGAAACCGAAGCTCAATGCATCGAGTGATAACCGGCTCTGGGCACTGTCCAACAGCTCCCGGACACGAGATCCGAGAGGATAGTTTAAAAATAAATGTTCATAAATATTCTCCAAAATGAAAAAGCGGAGTTTAATCTCATCTCCGGAAAGCTGTAATCCGGTATTAGCTTTTCCAAGGATTTTCAGGTCATATTTTTCAATAACTTTTCGAAGTTTGTTCAGATCGCTGATCGTCGTCGTTCTTCCGACCTTCATCTGCTCTGAGAGATCGTCGGTCAGATATGGTTTTTTTGCCTGCATCAGCTGCCAGAAGATATACGCCATCCTGGTCTGAACCGAGTTAAACAGATCGTTTTGTTCAAAAATCTTACCGCGAATCTGGTCATAAACAATCTGATCAAATACAATGAGTCTGCAGACTCCCTTGTTATTTGATATAGTTGCATATCCGCTGAATAAAGCATTCAGCTCCTTGATATCATTTTTCACTGTTTTTGTCGATACATCCAATTGACCGGCCAATTTTTCAATCTGTGTATCCGGAACTGTTTCAATCATATGTAAAATTGAAGCCAGACGGTTTTCTTCCTTAAAAAAAATCATAGTTTTTCACTTTCTTTTTATGTTTTCCCTCGTGAAATATTATACTATAAAAAAATGGAAAAGTCATTCTTATCTTTTTAAATTAACCAGTGGTAAATTATTATTGACATAATAGTAAACCTGTGGTATACCTATAGTAAAGAAACAAGCATTTACAATTGAGCAATATGGATGTGCATGAAAGGTGAGAATCTTATGGAAGCAGCAAAATATCAGGAAAAGATAAATGAATTAAAGTGTTTTATATTAGATATGGATGGAACGATTTATCTTGGCAATGAGTTATTTTCCTTTACTCCGGCGTTTTTGGAGAAATTAAAAGAGACAGGCAGAAAGATGTATTTTTTTACGAATAATTCTTCAAAAAGCCAACAGGCGTATATTGATAAACTGAGCAATATGGGGATTGCGATCACGCCGGATCAGATGATGATCTCCAGTCACGTGATGATCCGTTATCTGAAAGAACATTATGAAGGAAAGTCCATCTATGTAGTCGGAACGCCGTCGTTATTGAATGAATTTAAAGCATTTGATATGAATTTAACGGAGGAGGATCCTGATATCGTTGTTCTGGGATTTGATACGACACTGACATATGAAAAAATGGCCAAAGCCTGTCACGCGATCCGCCATGACTGTATCTACTTTGGTATTAATCCGGATTGGAACTGCCCGGTTGAGGGCGGGGAATTCATCCCGGACTGCGGTTCGATGGCAAAGATGATTGAAGGTTCTACCGGCAGATGGCCGGAATTCTTTGGGAAACCGTCAAAACATACGTTGGATTATATTGTAAAAGAGACCGGATTTCGACCGGAAGAAATTGCAATTGTCGGCGACCGGCTGTATACGGATATTGCGGTTGCGGATGGAAGTGATGTGACTTCGATCATGGTTCTGACCGGAGAGGCGACTTTAGAAGATGTTGAACAGAGTGAGATAAAACCGGATATGATCTTAGCGTCTTTGGAAGATATTACAAAGATGTTGTAAAAAGACCCAATGCAAACGGCTGCTGCGAATGAACGGAGCAGCCGTTTTGCTGTCGGCGTTATATCCATCCGCCATCCAGCCGGATGACCTGACCGGTCAGGTATTCCGGTGATTCGGCGATCAGAAAGAGCATCCTTGCGGCTTCTTCGGGGGCTCCCATGCGGTCAGCCGGTATGTCTTCGGTAATTGCTGCTTTATCTTCATCGGAAAAACAGTCATTCATCGGTGTATCAAACATCCCGAGAGATAAAGCATTGACGCAGATGTGGCTGGGTGCCAGTTCTTTTGCCAGTGCTTTTGTAAATGCAATCACGCCGCCTTTTGAAGCGGAATATGCAACTTCGCAGGAAGCGCCTGTTTCACCCCATACGGAAGTGATATTGATGATACGTCCGCTTTTTTTTGAAATCATGGTCGGAAGCACTGCTTTGGAACAATAAAACAGAGAATTGAGATTGGTATTGATCAAAGAAAGCCACTCTGAATCCGTCATATCGGTTAATAATCCGATGTGAGAGATGGCGGCGTTGTTGATGACACAATCAATGCTGCCAAAGTGCTGCAGCGTTTTGTGAACGAGTGTTGTCCAGAAGTCGGGACTGCCGATATCTCCGGGTACTGCAAGTACAGAGATGCCTTCCTTTCGCAATGCTGCTTCCGCCTTTTCTAAAGCCGTTCGGTCGTGGCAGCTGTTGATTACGATCTGCCATCCGTGCAGACCAAAATATCTTGCGGCTGCATATCCGATTCCACGGGAACTTCCGGTGATGATCACTGTCTTCATATCTGTCAGATTCCTTTCCTGTTAATAAATACAGTATAACAAAGATGAAAGGAATTGATAAGGAGTGTTGAAATAAAAAACAAGATTTGTTATACTGATAAATGAAAAATAGTAGAAGGGAGACAATATCTTGAAAAAAAGTTCAAAAAAGAAATCAATCGTTCGTGTGATTGCTGCAATTCTTATTATCGTATTGGCAGGAGTTGCATCTTATCATGGATCGAAAGCAATTTTCATGCATAAATTCAGAAAAGATAAAGAAGAAGCTGATCGGAAGGAACAGGAAGAGCTGATTAATACGATTCAGAAGAATTATGTTACGGTCGTTCGTGTAGGACAATTGACAACACTTCGTATTTTTAATACTGAAAAGTCAGAACTTACCTTTATCTTAATGAGACCGGACTCTGATTTATTTACATATGATGAGGAAGGCAATGGCGAAAGCATGAAGAAGATTGTGAATAACATTCAGAATGCATATTCGGTATCGGTAAATTCATACGAAGATTTTGATCAGACAGCATTTGCAGATTTTATTAACCACAGTGATTCTTTCGAATGTGATCTTCCGCATCCGGTATCTTATAAAGATACGAATAAGATGACCGTGCATCTGGATGCCGGAGAGCATATTTTAAATGGCGGACAGGCATGGGGCGTGATCAGCGGTGAAGGAGAGTATGATTCTCAGGAAGATTATATGGAGAATACGAAAGCCGTTCTTGAGGGATTTGTATCGATGGTCTTTGATAGCCCGACAGAAGATTCTATAACATCAATTGCAAGTACAATCTTTGACAATTGTAAGAGTGATGTAACGCAGGATAGCATTAAGAATTATCTTTCTTTATATGCGAAGTTAACGACAGAAGATGTTACGATCACGGAATTTGAAGGAAAAGAGACAGACAATGGATTTGAGGTTGATATCGATAAAGCAAAAGAGCTGATATCCGATACTACGGATACGACAAAAGAAAAGACGACGACAGAAAAGGCAACAACAGAAAAAGCAACAACGGAGAAGAAAACGACAGAGAAAACAACAGAGGAGGATACGATCTCTTCGGAAGGCAAGTCTATCTATATCCGTAATGCAGCGTACATTAACGGTCTTGCCACAAAGTGGAAGACGCAGCTGCGGGCAGATGGATATACCATCAACAGCGTGGATAACTTTGATAAAACATATGACCAGACCATTATTAATGTATCGGAAAAAGGTATGGGACAGGATTTAAAGAAGAAGTACTTTAAGGATGCAAAGATTCAGGTTGGCGATGTGGAAGATGGAGCGGATATCTGCATCTATCTTGGAAAGGACGCAGATACATTATAAAGGAGATCAAATACACCATGGAAAATCAGAACAATCACAGACGTGTTCCCGTCTTAGGAATGACCGTTGATTCTGTTTCTGTTCCTCGTGCAGTTGAAATTTCTCAGGATTATATTAATAATGATTATTTTAACTTTGTTTTATTAGCCGGTGCTCAATTAGCTATGGAAAGTCAGAAGTCGGAAGATACCAAAAAGTTTGTCGATGAGGCCGATCTTATATTACCGGGCGATCATAATATCGAAAAAGCGGTAGAACAGGAGATAGAAGAGAGTTTTCAATCGGTATATCTGGATTTTTTATTAACTGCTTTGGCGGAACAGAAAGGGCATGTATGCATTCTTTGTGATATAGAACAGGTTGTAGAAGATATTGAAAGGAACATATTAGAAGACTATCCGGATTTGAAGGTGGACATTGTTATCTATGAGCAGGATGATGAAGAGTCTTTGGAAGCACTTGTCAATAAGATTAATGGATACTTTCCGGATTTAGTTTTGCCGTTAGTATCTTTAGAAAAGCAACAGTCATTGCTGCGGGCACATAAAGAAACGATCAGTACCAAGCTGTTTATCGGTTCAGAGACGTTATCGGAGCAGATCATCGGAGATGACAAGGATTCTCCTAAGATTGTAAAGTGGCTCATGAAGCATCTTCACCTCGGAAAAGAAGCGGTAGATAATGAATTTTGGCAGAAGTTTGTCGGAGAATAGTGAAGGTATCTTATGATATAAGTCATGGGTACGTGTCTTGAATTACAAAACGCACAATGTGAGCGGAAGACGAACTTGCTTTATTTGGGAATAATATACAAAATTAAAATGCTATATTTGTGAAAAAAAGAGAGGAAAAACAAAATCTTCTCTTTTTTTTTTGTTAATTTTGCTGTATATTAATATTAAGAGTAGGAAAGGATGGGTGAAAGGATGATATCAAATCAGGTTCTTCAAGACACAGTAGATGGGATTAAGTCAATATCGAGAACAGATTTATGCATAATGGATACAGAGGGGAAAGCTGTGGCAAGTACACTTTCGGATGTGAGTGAATATGTAGAATCGGTTATGGTTTTTGCACAATCCCTGGCAGAGAGCCAGATGATGCAGGGGCATCAGTTTTTTAAAGTTTTTGATGAAAATCAGTTAGAATATATCGTTTTAGTAAAAGGAGAGACAGACGACGCTTATATGGTAGGAAAGCTGGCAGCATTTCAGATTCAGAACCTGTTGGTTGCATATAAGGAACGTTTTGATAAGGATAACTTTATTAAAAATCTGCTTTTAGATAATTTATTGTTGGTCGATATTTACAATCGTTCAAAGAAACTGCATATTGATATAGAAGTAAAGAGGATTGTCTATATTATTGAAACGGTCAAAGACAAAGATAATAATTCGCTCGAGGTCGTACGGAGTCTGTTCGCAACGAAGTCACATGATTTTGTGACTGCGGTTGATGAGAAGAATATTATTCTGGTTCGCGAGGTCAGACCGGGCGAAGAACTGGATGATTTCTATAAGACGGCGAATGTCATTTTGGATACGCTGAAAGGTGCGGATTACAATAAAGTAAACGTAGCCTTAGGTACGGTTGTCGATGACATTAAGGAGGTATCCCGTTCTTACAAAGAAGCCAAGATGGCATTGGCAGTCGGAAAGATTTTCTATGAGGAAGAGAATGTTGTTGCATACAGCAATCTGGGAATTGGAAGATTGATCTATCAACTTCCGCTGCCTCTGTGTAAGATGTTTATCCGGGAGATCTTTGAGAACAAATCACCGGATGATTTTGATGAAGAGACTTTGACAACGATCAATAAATTTTTCGAAAATAATCTGAATGTTTCGGAGACATCAAGGCAATTATATATTCACAGAAATACATTAGTATATCGTCTGGATAAACTCCAAAAGCAGACGAATCTTGATTTAAGAGTTTTTGAAGATGCGATCACATTTAAGATTGCATTGATGGTTGTCAAGTATATGAAGTATATGGAGAGCATAGAATTTTAAAAAAGAAGCAAAGCGGATTTATCCGCTTTGTTTTGCGCGGAGGCATAAAGGAAAGTTAACATGAAAAAGAAATCAATGATAAATATTATCAAAAATACAGCGATCATTGTGTTACTTTTGGTTTGTGTAGTAGAGGCAGCTTTATTAAAGACGATGGTGTTTGATCACGATGATGGAATTGCCAGTTCGGCGAAGCTGCAGGAACTGAAAGGGCTGATCGACAAATATTATCTGGATGATGTCGATGAAGATCAGTTGGAAACTTATACTTATAAAGGAATTGTTGCAGGTCTGAATGATCCATATTCCACATATTATTCTGCGGAAGAATATAAGGAAGTGACGGAATCGACAGAAGGGGTATTCAGCGGCATCGGAGCCGTGCTGCAGCAGGATGCGGACACCGGCGAGATACATGTCGTTCGTGTCATCAAAGGAAGTCCTGCAGAAAAAGCAGGCGTGAAAGCAGATGACATTTTATACAAAGTAGAAGGAAAAGAGATTTCATCGGATGAAGATCTGAGCAGTGTCGTTTCGAGAGTAAAAGGCAAAGAAGGTACAAAAGTTCAGCTTACATTTCTCAGAAATAAAAAAGAAAAAGAGTATACGATTACGAGAAAAAGGATTGAATCACCAACGGTAGAATATGAGATGTTAGAAGATTCTATCGGTTATATTCAGATTACGGAATTTGATGAGGTTACGGTTGATCAGTTCAAAAACGCGTTAGATGCCTTAGAAAAAAAGGGTATGAAGAAGCTGGTATTGGATCTGCGAGACAATCCGGGCGGACTGTTGAACTCAGTTGTTGAAATTGCGGATATGCTGATCGATGATGGCATGATTGTATATACAGAAGATAAGAATGGCAAAAAAGAAGAATATAAAGCGACTTCAGAGGAATCCTTAGATCTTCCGCTGGCGGTATTGATTAACAGTAACAGTGCCAGTGCGTCCGAGATTTTAGCAGGTGCAATTCAGGATTATAAGATTGGTACACTCGTCGGAACTACCAGTTATGGAAAGGGAATTGTTCAAAATATTATGAAACTTAGCGATGGTTCTGCATTAAAGCTGACGATTGCCAATTATTATACACCAAAGGGACGAAATATTCATAAAAAAGGGATTGAACCTGATGTGGAAGTCGAATTAAAGGAATCTTTGAAAGACAAAGCGGAGATCAGCAAGTCAGAAGATAATCAGCTGCAAAGAGCAATCAAAGTATTGGAGGATGGCAAATAGCCATCCTCTCAGACTGTAGACAAAGCCCTACTTTTGCATGGTTTTGCTATTGTTGGAACCGCTTTTCTGATATAATAAATATCAGAAGGGCGGTGTTTTTTATGATGACTAAAAATGCAGATAAAAAAAGA
>Ga0129309_1000143_pt1 | contig 64775 bp, 60 predicted proteins | sample L1105metagenome_FD_94439 | JGI IMG/M metagenome (GOLD analysis project Ga0129309, IMG submission 94439) | Ring-tailed lemur group fecal microbial communities from Wisconsin, USA - L1105 metagenome | ecosystem: Host-associated > Mammals > Digestive system > Large intestine > Fecal | place: USA...
ACGATTTGAATTTAAGCGACTTGTGTACCATCAACCGCGAAATCAGCGAGTTTACGGATATTCCGCACGTATAAAAGAAGCAAGTAAAGAGCCTTCGAGAAAATTTCTCGAAGGCTCTTTTTGCGTTAAAAAAGCGAGTTGAACGAGTGAAAATATATCGCCACTATATTTTTTAGAATATATGAGTGGTTGTTCATGAAATACGCTAGGAACAAACATTTATTTTAAATATAGCGGTTTAGCTGGTGTGTATTGTATTGTAGTTGATGAAAGTGTTCGTGTTTTTTTTTCAGCTAGCGTAAAGTTTTTGTAGGAAAAACGGGAAATAAAAGAGAACACTAAATTGTGTTATTATTAAGTGACCAAACAAAAACAAATACACAATAGAGGTGTTCTATTTGCATACTAGTATACAACGTTTTGTCACATTTGGCACTCATAATTTGCAAAAAGCTATTGAAGAATTTATTTCTCATCCAGAAGACATCGCTGACTTCGTTAACAGTGTTCAGCAAGAGATCCTGTAGTTTGGTCTGGACATTATTTCTGAAACATTGGAGGACTGCAACCAATTTCTGGTTGAAAGTGAAGCGCGAAAGCAGAAATGGCCTGTAGTCCGTACCGACTCGAAATAACTACTTACTTTTATGGGACCTATTATTTTCCATAAAACTTTATTTAAACATACGATTACTGGCAAGAGCGCATATCTTTTAGATAAATATTTGAAGATTGAGAGTCATGAACGTTATTAGTGAGGATGCCAAGGCCTGTATCCTTGAGGAAGCTTCTCAGACATCTTACCGGAAAGCAGGTGAAAACGCCAGCATTCTGGATATGGCGAGCAAACAGACCGTTATGGAGGTTATGGGTACAAGTATATAGATATATTGAACAGCATTATGATTTAAGCAAAGTAAAAAGAGTTTATATAAATGCAGATGGAGGAATGTGGATAAAGACTGCTTTGTCGTATTTAGATAAGTCTAAATACGTATTGGATGGTTTTCGTCTGAAGCAAACCCTGTTTAGGATGACAGCATGCCTTAAAGGAGCAGCGGGAGAAGCAAAAGAATTGCAGAACTTAGTAAGGAAAATAACAGAAGGAATGGATACTGAAGCTGACGATAAGAGGTTATTAGATGGCCTTGACTATATTCTGAATAATTTTAAAGTAGCTAAGACCAGATTGAGTAGAAAAAAGTACTAGCACCCTGTAGCGCCGAGGGCCATGTAAGCCTATAAATGCAAAAAAAAATGTGGTTACAAAACCCTATTTGGCTTTAATATTACTAACCCAGAATGCTTGGCGACCCTTAAATGGTATGTCAAGCTCGAATAACTTAATTAGTAAGACAAAATTGGTGGAGTCTGTCCTTTTGATTCCTACAGTAAACTGACGCGGCAGCGAACAGATGAATTTCTTGCATAATATGACATTATAGTGTAAAATAAAATTAACAAAATTTTTAAAAATAAAAAGGAAGGTGCACTATGAAAAAATTATTAGTTTTTCTCATGGCAGCTTTGATGATCGCTGCTATGGCTGTTGCCGGCTGCGGCGGCGGTGAAAAAAAAGCCGATAATGCTGCCGGTGGTGGCGTTGCTCACAAAGAGAAGCTGGTTATCGGTACTGATGCCGACATCAACAATCTTAATCTGCAAAAGCAACAGGATGCTGCTAACAACGTTATTTTGAAGAACACTCACCAAACCTTGGTGTTTTTCAACAACGGTTCTCAAGGAAAAGAGCGTTTTGTTCCCGGCTTGGCAACCGATTGGAAATTTGTTGACGATACCCACATCATTATGAATCTGCGTAAAGACGTATATTTCAATGATGGTAAAAAAACTCCCATGACTGCTGACGACGTTAAGTTTACTTTGGACATGGCTATGAAGAACGTTATTAAATCCGCTCTGGCCGGCTTTGTAAAATGTACCGTTAAAGATAAGCATCAAATTGAAATTGAAATCAGTTCTTACAATAATGAATTTATCCAATCTCTGTCTTCCGTTCCTCTATCTATTCAATCTAAAAAAGCTTATGATGACGGCGTAAAGGAACCTTGGCTGATTGGTACCGGTCCCTATAAATTTGACAAATGGGTTCAAGGCGAGTACTGCCGTTTGAACAAGGTTAAAGATTATTGGGGAAATAGCCTTCCCGCAACCGAAAACTTTGCTCCCGGCGTTTCTGATGTTATCGAATTCCGTCCGATGATAGAAGCTTCTGCTCGCGTAATGGCGTTGCAGGCCGGCGAAATCGACGTATGCGTAAATCCGCCTATCAGCGATTTAAAATTCTTGCAGGATGACAAAAAGGTTACTGTTTATGAACAGCCCGGCACTCGTCTTTTCTACTTTGCTTTCAACGTAGAAAAGAAACCGTGGGATAACCAAAAGCTGCGTCAGGCCGTAGCTTGCGCTATCGACAAAAAATCTGTTTTGGATGCTGCTCTGAACGGCAAGGGCACTCTGCAAAAAACCATTTTGAACCGTGGTTTGTGGGGCTTCTATGACGAAATGCCTGGTTATGATTTTAATCTTGAGCGTGCAAAACAGCTAATGAAAGAATCCGGCGTAACCGGCCCTATCAAAACTACTTTGACTTATGCAACCGGCGCTCCTTATGAGCAAATTGCTACCGTAATTCAAGCTAATTTGGCTAAGATTGGAATTACCGTTGATTTGGTTCCCATGGAACAAGCTGCTTTGAAAGCTGCCTGCAAGGACGGTAAACAAAATCTGTTCCTGTGGCGTTGGAATGAAGATTCCAAAGTTGACTTCGTATATCGCGACCTGTTCTACACCGGTTCCGGCTCTAACTACCATCATTTTGCTGACGCTAAAGCAGACAAGATGATTGACGACGTTGCAACTCTGAAAGATCAAAAACAACGCATGGAAACCGGCATCGAACTGCAAAAATATTTAGTTGACCAATGTCCGCAGGTTCCTCTGTACATTGCTAATTTGGTTATCGCCTACAATAAAGATTTGAAGGGCGAATATTTCTATGGCGGCGGCAACCATGATTGGCGTCATGCTTATATAGCTAAATAAGTAAGTTAGATAATTTACACAGGCTAAAAACAAGGGAGGGCGTTGTCCTCTCTTGTTTTATAGTTGCGACTTTTATGAAAGGAGCTGCATTGAATGTTAAAATATGTTGTCAATAGACTCCTCAGTTTAATTCCTGTAATTTTAGTAACATCCTTTATGATTTACTGGGCCATGAGTTTAACTGAAGGTGACCCTGCTATGATGATTGCAGGCGATGGCGCTTCGCAGGAAATGATTGAGCAGATTCGCCATGATTTGGGACTTGATCAGCCGTTTCTGCTGCAATATTTCAATTATATGAAGGGAATGCTGGTAGGCGATATGGGTAAATCCTATGTCACCAACAAGGACGTATTTGCTACCTTCTTCCAATATCTGCCCAACACCTTATATCTTGGCGGTTCTGCTGTTATTATTGCTACTATCGTTTCTATTCCTTTAGGAATTTATACCGCTATTCACCAAAATACTTGGAAAGATACCGCAGGTATGGTTTTTGCTTTGTTCGGTACTTCCATGCCTAACTTTTGGCTGGGCTTGATGCTGATTATTATTTTTGCGCTGCATTTGAGATTATTTCCCACCGGCGGCAATTTTGGCTGGAAAAGCTTAGTGCTGCCTGCCGTTACCGTAGGCTTTGGCTTGGCGGCGTTGATTACGCGTATTACGCGTTCCTCCATGCTGGACGTAATGCGTCAGGATTATATGACCACCGCCCGCGCTAAAGGCTGCAGCGAAAAGCGAGTTATTTATAAGCACGGTTTAAAAAATGCGCTGATTCCCATTATTACGGCTATCGGTCTGCAAATGTCTTTGGTTATTACCGGTTCTGTTTTGGCTGAGACGGTATTCAGTTGGCCGGGAATTGGTCGCTTGGTATACGAATCTATTACCAGACGCGATATTCCCATGGTAACCGGTTCGATAATTTTGTGCTCTATTTTAATGTGTATTATCAATTTGATTGTTGACTTGGTATACGCTTTCTTTGACCCGCGTATCAAGGCTCAATACAGCAAGAAGGGGTGAGGAAGATGGCAGCAAAGAAAAGAATCAAAGGACGCACCATGTTCCAAGAAACCTGGCATCGTCTGTTAAAAAATAAAGGCGCGGTTATAGGCATGGCGTTTTTGGCGCTGCTGGTAGTTGTCGCCGTTATCAGTCCCTTTGTTTTTGATTACGAAACCGATGTTATCGGTCAAAATTTGGCAATGAAGTTGCAGGCTCCCAACAGCGAGCATTGGTTTGGCACGGACGAATACGGACGCGATTTATTTGCCCGCGTTATGTACGGCGCCCGTTACAGCCTGGCTATCGGTGTAGGCTCCGTGGGCTTTGGCTTAATTGTAGGCACGATTTTAGGTTCCATTGCCGGATTTTATGGCGGTAAGGCCGATGATATTATCATGCGCGGTATTGATATATTTTACTCCATTCCTAATATTTTGAAGGCTGTTGTTATCGTTTCTCTTTTGGGTACCAGCACCATCAACTTAATTATTGCGCTGGCAATTTCCTGCGCTACTAATTATGCGCGTATCGTGCGCGCTTCTGTAATGACAGTGCGCGATTTGGAATATGTAGAATCATCTTACGCAATGGGTTTGCCCACGTGGAAAATAATTCTGCGTCATATTCTGCCTAACTGCCTGTCGCCGATTATTGTGCAGACAACGCTGCTGATTGGTACTACCATTATTTCCGCGTCTTCCTTAAGCTTTTTGGGAATTGGCGTTCCGGCGCCTGCTCCCGAATGGGGCGCACTGCTTTCCGGCGGACGCGCGCATATTCGCGGCGCCAGCTATATTTGCGTTATTCCCGGCTTGGCCATTATGTTCACCGTATTGGCTTTGAATTTGTTGGGCGACGGCCTGCGCGACGCGCTGGATCCGAAGCTGAAGAAATAAGGGGGACTGCATTATGGATTTAGTATTAGATATTAAGGACCTTGTAGTCCATTACGAAACAGAAGATTCCGATGTGCACGCTGTCAACGGTATCGATATTGCCATTGGCAAAAAACGGACCTTAGGCTTGGTAGGTGAAACTGGCGCCGGCAAAACAACCACGGCGCTTTCCATTATGAATCTTGTTCCCGACCCGCCCGGAGTAATTAAAAACGGCTCTATTATGCTGGACGGCAAGGACGTGCTGAAAATGAGCGACGCCGAATTGGAAGCTATGCGCGGCAACGATGTGGCTATGATTTTCCAGGATCCGATGACTGCCTTAAATCCCGTTATGACCGTAGGCGAACAAATTGCCGAAAGCTTGGAGCTGCACCAAAATTTAAAACCTGAGGAAGCCTTGGAAAAGGCTAAGGAAATGCTGAAATTGGTAGGCATTGCTGAAAGCAGAGCTTACGATTATCCGCACCAATTTTCCGGCGGCATGAAGCAGCGCGTGGTTATCGCTATTGCGCTGGCCTGCAGTCCCAGGCTGTTAATTGCAGACGAGCCGACCACAGCTTTGGATGTAACAATTCAGGCGCAGGTTTTAGAGCTGATGAAGGATTTGATTAACAACCGCGATATGTCCATGCTGATGATTACTCACAGCTTGGGTATTGTAGCGGAAATTTGTGACGATATGGCAGTAATGTATGCCGGACGCATTGTGGAGAAGGGAACTGTGGACGACGTTTTCAATAATATGCGCCATCCTTATACCGAGGGCTTGTTCAACAGCCTGCCCAATTTAAAGGAACAAGGTGAAATGCTGGAGCCTATCAAAGGCTTAATGCCCGACCCCTCCGATTTGCCGCCGGGCTGCGCTTTTGCGCCGCGCTGCCCTTATGCGACGGCAAGCTGCTCTGAAGCTGTGCCGGAACTGAAAGCCGTGGACGGCAGCAAAACTCATTTTGTCGCCTGCCACGCTTATTCTCGTCCGGACTTTACTCTAAGGAGGAACAAAAATGAGCAATAATCCTCTGTTAGTGATTGAAAATTTAACGAAATATTTTAATACGGCGGCAGGTCAGCTGCACGCAGTTGACGGCGTAAGCTTTGCCTTAGAGGAAGGAAAAACTCTTGGTATCGTAGGCGAATCCGGCTGCGGCAAATCTACTACCGGACGCTGCATTTTAAAATTGATTGAACCTACCAGCGGCAAAATTATTTTCCAAGGTCAGGATATTACGAAGCTGAGCCGCCGCGAAATGCGCCCGCTGCGCCAAAAAATGCAGATGGTTTTCCAAGACCCGTTTTCTTCTTTAGACCCGCGCGAAACTGTTATGCAGCTTATCAGCGAGCCGATTATTGAACACAAATTGCTTAAAGGCAAAGACGCGATTGAGGAACGTACCTTGGAGCTTATGCGTACAGTTGGTTTGGCAGAGCGTTATGCCAATGTTTATCCTCACGAGCTGGACGGCGGCCGTCGTCAGCGTATCGGCATTGCCCGTGCGTTGGCTATGAACCCTAAATTGATTGTTTGCGACGAGCCTGTTTCGGCACTGGACGTTTCTATTCAGGCACAGATTTTGAATCTGCTGAAGCAGTTACAAAAGGATTTGGGATTGACATATATTTTTATTACCCACGATTTGTCCGTTGTAAAATATTTTTCTGACGATATAGCCGTTATGTATATGGGTACCATGGTAGAAAAAGCTCCGGCAAATTTGTTGTTTAAAAATCCGCTGCATCCTTATACTAAGGCGCTGTTATCGGCTATTCCGCTGCCAATTGTGGGCAAGGATAAGCCTAAACGTCAAATAATTAAGGGCGAAATTACTGCTCCCATAAATTTGCCGGATGCGTGCCGCTTTATGAAGCGCTGCGATTGTCCGGTAGCAGGAGTTTGCGATAAAGGCAATCCCGTGCTGCGCGAGGTAGAGCCTAATCATTTTGTAGCTTGTTCCTGCGTAAAATAAAATTTTTATAATTAAGACCGATAGGTTCCTGCGGGAATTTGTCGGCCTTTTGTTACATTTGTGTATGTTACTTCGCTGTGTAATGTGGTATAATGTGAATGCTTAGCGATTGCGGAGCGTAAGCGACCGCAGAGCTTAGCAGAACATATACTCTCGAGTATAATGTGAATGCTTAGCGATTGCGGAGCCGCAGGCGAACGCAGAGTTTAGCAGAACATATACTCTTGAGTATAATTTTCTAGATGAAAATAAAGCAAGCTGAACATAGAAAGGATTTGATTGTTGTGACTGATGTGAAAGATTTGCAGAAAAAACTTACGTGGGAATTTCCTCATATCGGCAAAGATGCTGCTCAAGAAAAGGAAGCTGCCTTTGCTTATTGCGAGGGCTATAAAGAATTTTTGAACGCAGCAAAAACCGAGCGCGAATTTGCTGCTAAAGCCGTAGAATATCTGCAAAAAGCAGGCTACGTGCTTTTTGAAGCCGGCAAAAAATATCAGCCCGGCGACAAGGTTTACTTTGTCAACAGAGGTAAGGCTTTGATTATGTCCACCTTTGGTACTGCGCCGCTGGAGCAGGGTGTGCGTTTAAATGCAGCACACATTGATTCTCCGCGTTTGGATTTAAAGCCCAATCCCATGTACGAAAAAAATGAAATGGCTTATTTCAAAACTCATTATTACGGCGGTATCCGCAAATATCAATGGGTGACTACTCCTTTGGCAATGCACGGCGTAATTATTAAAAAGAACGGCGAGCTTGTCAAAGTCTGCTTGGGCGAAAATCCCGGCGAGCCGCAATTTTGCGTAACCGATTTGCTGCCGCATTTGGGCGCTAAGCAAAATGAGCGCAAGCTCAGCGACGGTATTCGCGGTGAAGAGCTGAATATTGTTATCGGCAGCCTGCCTTTTATAGCCGAGGATGAGCAAGAAAAAGTAAAAGACGCCGTTAAATTGAATGCTTTGGCCATTTTAAACGATATGTACGGCATTACTGAACATGATTTTATGCGTGCGGAAATTGAGTTTGTGCCTGCGGTCAAAGCGGTTGATATCGGCTTTGACCGTGGCTTAATCGGTGCTTACGGTCAAGACGATAAAGTGTGTGCTTATACTGCTTTGACTGCGGAAATCGCTACTAAAGCTCCGTACTACACAACCGTTACGGTTTTGGCTGATAAAGAAGAAATCGGCTCCTACGGCAACACCGGCCTGAATTCTGATTTTGTACTGCATTATTTGGAAGATTTGGCTGCACTGGAAAATGCCAACGTCCGCACTATGCTGCGCAATACTACGGCGCTGTCCTCCGATGTAAACGGCGCTTTCGACCCGAACTTCCCCAATGTTTACGAAGCGCGCAACAGCTGCTTTGTTAATAAGGGGCCGTGCCTGACCAAATACACCGGTGCCCGCGGAAAATCCGGCTCCAACGATGCCAGCGCCGAAACTATGGCTAAGGTTATCAGCATTATGGATGAAGCCGGAGTTTATTGGCAGATTGGCGAGCTGGGCGCTGTAGATGAGGGCGGCGGAGGAACAGTTGCACTTAACGTTGCATCCATGGATATGGATGTTGTGGATTTAGGTGTGCCCATTATTTCTATGCATTCTCCCTTTGAATTAAGCTCTAAATTTGACGTTTATTATACCTATAAAGCCTTTGCCACTTTTTTGAGCAGCGCTAAATAATTAAAACCGCCGTGCAGAAAATTTTCTGTACGGCGGTTTTTAAATATGGTATAAGCGTTAAAAATTTAACAATCTACTGCCTACGTCTTTAAAATATGATATAATGTTAATACTTAGCGATTGCATAGCCGCAGGCGAACGCAGAGTTTAGTAGAATATATGTCATTATGGTATAATGCTATAATCATAAAATTATGTGCGAGGTAATTATGCTGAAACGCTTTTTGCGCTTTTACATTCCTTATAAAAAAATATTAGCTCTAACGCTGTTTGGTGCAGTGGTGACATCTTTAATCGAACTATTTTTTCCGCTGTATATCCGTTATATTATGAATGAAATTTTGCCGCTGCATGATATTCCCTTGCTGCTGCAAATGGCGGCGGGACTTTTGGCGTTGTATCTTTTTAATTGCCTTATCAATTATCAAGTGATGAGCCACGGGCGCACAATTGGCGCGCTTATTGAGCAGGATATGCGGCGGGCGATTTTCCGCCATGTGCAGGCCATGAGCTTTCGCTTTTTTGATAATCAGCGGGTAGGTCAGCTTGTTTCCCGTATTGTGGGAGACGTGGGGGAAATTCGCGAGCTGATTTTTCTTGGCCCCAATTATCTTTTGGTGTGCCTGATTTTTATGCTGGGTACAATCAGCATTTTATTCTACATAAATTGGCAGCTGGCGATTATCGTTAATCTTTTGCTTATCGGAAAAGCTTACGATTCTGTAACCACTAATCGCAAGCTGAAACAGGCCGGACGGGAAGCCCGCAAGCAGGTGGGCAATCTTACGGCGCAGACTACGGAAAGCTTGAACGCCGTGCGTTTAGTGCAGTCCTTTAATAACGAAGAGCTGGAATGCAGCAAGCTGGACGCGGTGGCAGCCAAGCTTTTGGAGGCGCGCAAAAAATCCTTTAAGCTTTTGAGCCATTCCAACACCAGCATGGTGCTGTTTTCTAATATTACTAATCTGTCGATTATCGTGGTGGGCGGCGTGCTCATAACCTTGGGACGCATGGATATCAGCGATTTAATTGCGTTTTTACTGTACGTTTCTATTTTTGTCAGACCGGTGCTGCGCCTTAATGCTTTGGCAGAAAGCTATCAAAAGGGCATAGCCAGCTACCAGCGCTTTGAGCAGCTGATGCAGCTGGCACCGGAAATTGCCGACGCGCCGGACGCAGAGGACGCAGGCGTGCTCAAGGGTGATATTACCTTTGAAAATATTACCTTTGCCTATGACGGCAAAGAGCCGGTAGTAGAAAATTTTTCGCTGGCGATTAAAGCAGGCGAATCGGTGGCTTTTGTGGGCACCACAGGCGTAGGCAAAAGTACGCTGTGTAATTTGCTGGCGCGTTTTTACGAACCGCAGCAAGGGCGCATTACCATTGACGGACGCGACATTAAATCCATGACGCTGGCGTCTTTGCGCCACAATATCGGCATTGTGCAGCAGGATATCTTTTTGTTTTCTGACAGCGTGACCAGTAATATCGCTTTTGGCAGAACCGACGCAACGCAGCAAGAAATTGAGGCGGCGGCTAAAAACGCCGAGGCCGACCGTTTTATTGAAAGACTGCCGCAAAAATATGATACGGCCTTAGGCGAGCGTGGAGTAAAACTTAGCGGCGGACAAAAGCAGCGTATAGCTATTGCTCGCGTATTTTTGAAAAATCCGTCCATTTTGATTTTAGACGAAGCAACTTCCTCTTTGGATAATGAAACCGAGAAAAATATTCAGGGCGCTTTAAACGAACTTTCGCATAATCGTACTACTTTGGTTGTGGCGCATCGCTTGGCGACCATTCGCCACGTGGATCGCATTGTGGTGTTGTCACGGCACGGAATTTTGGAGCAGGGCTCTCACGAAGAGTTGATGGTGAAAAAAGGCGAATATTATAAATTGTATACAGCACAGACCTTATAAATTTCAGGTAAAATCAAAGGAGTAGTTATGAATTTAGATAAAAGATTACAGGCTGCGGCGAATTTTGTACCTCAAGGCTGCATTTTAGCGGATATTGGTACGGATCACGCTTATCTGCCAGTGTGGCTTTTGAAAAAAAATTTGATTGCTAGGGCTGTGGCCGGAGACATTGCCGCCGGACCTTGTCAGGCCGCCCGCAATACGGTGTCTATGTTTGGCGTGCAGGACAGGGCAGAGGTACGTCAAGGCAGTGGCCTTGAGGTATTGCAGGCTGGCGAAGTTGATTGTGCGGCTATCTGCGGCATGGGCGGCAGTACTATTATCAGCATTTTAGAGGCTGATATGGAAATTGCCGCATCAATACAGCGTTTGGTGTTGCAGCCTATGGCGGGAGCGGCAGGCTTGCGTAAATGGCTGGTGGAGCATGGCTGGTATCTTGTTGCGGAAGATTTAGTTGACGAACCGACGCATTTTTACGAAATTATTTGTGCCGAACGTGGAGCAGACGCAAAATATACGGCGGCAGAATATTTTGTAGGGCCTACATTGCTGCGTCAAGGTCATGCGCTTTTAGCCAAGCAGCTTACAAGGCAGATAAATAGCTGCAAGGAGCTGCTGCAAAATATGGCGTGCAGTGAAAAAGCACGTGTCAGCGCTAAATATCAGGAAACGCAGGCGCTGCTGCAAGATTTGGAGGTATTAGCCAATGAAAAATCCGATTACCATAAATGATATGGTGCTTTTATTAGAAGAAATGGCGCCGGCATCCATGGCAGAAGATTGGGATAACGTGGGACTTATGCTTGGACGCGGCACACATCCTGTGCGTCGACTGCTTTTGGCTTTAGATATGACAGCTGAAACGGTGGAGCAGGCTATCAGTTTTAAGGCGGATATGCTTATTACACATCATCCGGCAATTTTCAAAGCTCTGCCTAGAGTTACGGATGCTAACTGGCAGCAGGAGCTTTTGCTGCAATTAGCGGAGCATGGAATCGCTGTGTACAGCGCTCATACAAATTTAGACTGTGTTTCTAATGGCGTCAATGATTCGTTGGTTAAGCGACTGCGTCTGCAAGATGATGATGTGCTGGATGCAGGCAGCGGCCTTGGCCGTATTGGCGTGGTAGAGCCGTGCAGCTTAGAAAATTTTGCTGCCTTTGTAAAAAATGCGCTGCATGCTGATTATGTAGCGGTAGGAAATGCCGGACGACCGGTGCATAAGGTGGCAGTGTGCGGCGGTGCCGGCAGCGATTTGATTGAAGAAGCTCTGCGCCAGAACGCCGATACCTTGGTGACCGGCGACGTAAAATATCACGAAGCCCAGCGGGCAGTTTTCAGCGGCTTAAATATTATCGACGCAGGGCATCAGCCTACGGAATGGCCTGTTTTGGAAGACTTGGCAGATAGGCTTTCTTTACATTTTGCAGAAAAAAATTGGAATATTATTTTAAAGGTAGCTTCGGAAACGATGCTGTTAAAGCACATATAAAAGAAGGTGGAATAGATGATTAACGATTTTAAGGTTGGCATTAAGGTGTGTCAGGCTATGCTGGTACGCGTGCTCAAGGTTGGCAACTCTTCTAACGGCGGCGTTTTTGCCCGCGGCACCCTGGAGGATAATAGCGGTCACATTGCGTTTATTTGCTTTGACGCAGCTTTAGTAGAAAAAATGCGCCAACTGGAAGGACCCACGGCGTTTATGGTGGGCGGTGATGTGGATATCAATAAATTTTCTAATGATATGACCTTGCAACTGGTTATCAAACGCATGGACGAGCTTGTTCCCGGTGACGATATCGGCGGCTTGGTGCCTCACGGTAATTTTGATGTGGAGGGCTACAAAAATAAGCTGGCTAATTATATTCGCGCCGTGCGTACGCCTACTTTGAGAAAGCTTTTGGAAACAATTTTCAGCGGCAATACCTATGACGCTTTTGTGCATAATCCGGCGGGCATGAAAATGCACCATGCTTATATCGGCGGCTTGCTGCAGCATTCTGTTGATGTTACAGAGCTGGCGGTAGCTATGGCTGACAGAATTGAGGATGTGGACAAGGATTTAGTGATTGCCGGCGCGTTGCTCCATGATTTAGGCAAAATTAAAGAAATTTCCGCGGAGATAGGATTTCCCTATACTAATGTGGGGCGTTTTATGGGGCATATTGCCATGACCAGCCTGATGGTGCAGGAAGCGGCGGCAAAGTTAAATATTCCCGCTAATCGTTTGGAACAGCTGCAGCATATTCTGTTGTCCCATCATGGCGATAATGAAAAGGGTTCGCCTGTGGCTTGCGCTACGAGAGAGGCGTTTATTGTGCATTATGCCGACGAAATTAACGCTATTATGAATCAGTTTGAGCAGCATGACGGCAAAGGGGCGTGGTCCTTTAACCGGATGCTGGGACGCAATATTTTAACAGAAAAATTGTAATTGAAGCGTAAAAAAGCTGCTGACAAAATTTGACAGCAGCTAAGGAGAATAATAAACATGAAAATTGCAGTAACTTATGAAAACGGCGAAATTTTTCAGCACTTTGGACACACGGAACAGTTCAAAATTTATGAGATTAACAACGGCAAGATTGTAAGAACAGAAATTTTAGACACCAACGGACAAGGTCACGGCGCGCTGTCCGGTTTTCTTGCCAATGCTAAGGTTGAAGTTCTGCTGTGCGGCGGTATTGGCGCCGGAGCACAAAATGCGTTGAACGCTGCCGGAATAAAATTTTATGGCGGCGTTTCCGGTGCAGTTGACGAGGCGGTACAGGCGTATCTTGCCGGAAAGCTGGTTTATAATGCGGAAGTACATTGCAGTCACCATGAACACGAACATTCCTGTGGCGAACATCATTGCGGGGCAGACAAGCACGGCTGCAGCGGAAATTAAAAGAAAAAATAGTTCGGAGCAACAAAGTAAAAAGCAGGCTGGAAATCAGCCTGCTTTTTTTGTGCAAAATTTTTGTATTATTTGTTGGTGCGTCCGGGATATACTTTCAAAGCTTCGCCTAAAATATAAATGGCTTGCTTCAAGTCCTCAGAGTTGAGCACATAAGCTAAACGCGCTTCGTTTACGCCGCTGCCGGGAGTATTATAGAAACCGTTGCCAGGAGCGAACATAACAGTTTCGCCATTGATATCAAAGTTTTCCAAAATCCAAATAGCAAATTTTTCGGCATCATCAACGGGCATGTTAACCATAATATAGAAAGCGCCTTTAGGATCGGAAGCTTTAACGCCAGGAAGCTTAGCCAATGCTTCCACAATAGTATCGCGGCGTTTTTTATATTCCGCATTAACTGCTTCTAAATAAGAAACGGGAGTGGTGTAAAGCGCTGCTGCGCCAACCTGTTCCAAAATGGGGGAGCACAGACGTGCTTGGCAGCATTTAATAATTTGCTTGCCCAATTCTTTGTTTTTACTGATAATGCAGCCGATGCGTGCGCCGCAAGCGCTGTAACGTTTAGAAACGGAGTCGATAATAATCAGATTGTCGTCCAGTTCAGGCATGGTACCGAAAGAACGATATTCGCCGTCATAAACAAATTCACGGTATACTTCGTCGGCAATCAGCGCCAAATCATATTTGCGCACAATGCGGGAAATCATGTCCTGTTCTTCGGGAGTATAAACTACGCCGGTAGGATTACCGGGGTTGGTCAGCAAAATAGCTTTAGTTTTGGGAGTAATGTGCTTTTCAATTTCTTCCTGGCTGGGCAAATGGTAGCCATTGTCTACGCTTGTGGGAACAGCGTTGATTTTTGCACCAAACTCTTTGCAGAAGGTGGTATAGTTAGCGTAGAAAGGCTCAAAAACCATAATTTCGTCGTCACGGTCGCACAAAGCCATTACTGCCATAATCAGCGCTTCACTGCCGCCGTTGGTAACAAAAATATCTTCAATAGCATAATCCATGCCTTTTTCGGCATAATATTTTTGTACAGCCTTTAGCAAAAACATTTCGCCTTTGGAATTGCTGTAAGCAATGACCGGAGCTTTGTAATCGCGGATACTGTTCATAAATTGTTCTGGAGTAGCAATATCAGGCTGACCGATATTTAAGTGATAAACTTTTTTGCCTGCTGCTTTGGCTGCGTCAGCATAGGGGCTAAGCTTTCTGATGGGAGACGAGGTTAATGCTTGAACACGTGCGGAAAGTTTCATGTTATATTGCTCCTTTATTTTATATTAAATGAAATTGCTGCTCAAAAAATGGCAAGCAGCTTTCGTATACTTTAGTATTATAGCATAAATGTATATTTAGTGTCGGCAAATTTTAGATAAATACTGTATACTTTGCAAAATAAAATAAAAATCAGCAAATTTTGTAAAGCTGTTAAGAAAAATTTTTACAGCACCGGATATAATTTGACTTTTATTCTGTGGCGGTATATAATATTTAAGATAATTTTTAAGAAATTCTGTGAAGCGGAGTAGTAATCGTAAAGTTTTTTCAGAAAGTCGGCGGTTGATGAGAGCCGATAAGCCTTGAAGATGAACTCACCGTGAAGAAGCCGCAAGGAAATGTGCGGACGTGATGCTGCGTTAATGCTAATGGAGTGGCGGCAATGCCGCAATCAGGGTGGTACCGCGAAGCTATTTCGTCCCTGACCTTATTTAGGGTCGGGGATTTTTTATTTTCGACCAAAAATTTTTGGAGGTAATGTAATGCTGCAAGAAAAATATGCACCCCATGAGATTGAAGCCAAATGGCAGAAATACTGGGAGGATAACAAAACCTTTAAGGTAGAAATTGACAAAAACAAACCTAAGTCCTATGTGCTGGAAATGTTTCCTTATCCTTCCGGCAATCTGCACATGGGACATGTACGCAATTATTCCATCGGCGACGTTGTTGCTCGTTTCCGTACTATGAAGGGCTTTAACGTGCTGCATCCTATGGGCTGGGATTCCTTTGGTATGCCTGCGGAAAATGCTGCTATTAAACATGGTATTCCGCCGAAAAAATGGACCTTGGAAAATATCGCTAATATGACTCGCCAACAAAAGGCTTTGGGCCTTTCCTATGATTGGGATCGCGAGGTTGCAACCTGCAAGGAAGATTATTATAAATGGACTCAATGGTTTTTTGAACTGTTCTATAAACGCGGCTTAGCCGTAAAGAAAAAATCTGCCGTAAACTGGTGCGATACCTGCAACACCGTATTGGCTAACGAGCAAGTTATCGACGGCAAATGCTGGCGCTGTGACCATGAGGTTGTTAAAAAAGATTTGAGCCAATGGTTCTTTAAAATTACCGATTATGCCGACGAGCTGCTGAAAGATTTAGACCTTTTGAAAGGTTGGCCGGAGCGCGTAAAAACTATGCAGCGCAACTGGATTGGCCGCAGCGAGGGCTTGGAATTTTCTTTTGAAATTCCTGCACTTAACGATAAGGTTGCGGTTTACACCACTCGTCCCGATACCTCTTACGGCGTAACATTTATGGCTTTGGCTGCAGAGCATCCGTTGATTGAAAAAATTTGCGAAAATAATCCTAAGGCTGCCGAGATCAAAGCTTTCTGCGAGCGCGTGCGCAATCAATCTGATATTGAGCGTACCTCCAGCGAATCTGAAAAAGAGGGTATTTACACTGGCGTGGACTGTGTAAATCCGTTCACCGGCCGCAAGGTAGAAATTTGGGTAACCAATTACGTGCTGTACGATTACGGTACCGGCGCTGTCATGGGCGTACCTACCGGCGACCAACGCGACTGGATGTTTGCAGATAAATATGGCATTGAAAAAATTGTTACATTGTGCCCCGTAGGCAAAGAGCTGAAGCTGGAAGAAATGACCTGCGCTTACGAAGAAAAAGACGGCATGCTGGTAAATTCCGGCGAATTCACCGGTATGGAAATGCACAAGGCTATGTCTGCAATTATGGATAAAGCAGAAGCAGAAGGCTTTGGCAAACGCCGCGTAAATTATCGTCTGCGTGATTGGCTGATCAGCCGTCAGCGTTATTGGGGTGCTCCCATTCCTATCGTTTATTGCCCACATTGCGGCGAGGTTCTTGTTCCCGAAGACCAGCTGCCGGTACGTCTGCCGGAGGATGTAGATTTCAATGCCGGTGCCAAATCTCCGCTGGCTACTTCTGAAAGCTTTCTGCACTGCAAATGTCCTAAATGCGGTGCTGATGCAGTTCGCGAAACCGATACTATGGACACTTTCCTGTGCTCCTCTTGGTATTATCTGCGCTACACCGATCCGAAAAATGCCGAAAAAGCTTTTGATAAAGACGCCAATATGTATTGGGGACCTGTTGACCAATATATCGGCGGCATTGAGCACGCTATTCTGCACTTGCTCTATTCCCGCTTCTTCCTCAAGGTTCTGCGCGACGCAGGCTTAGTTGATTATGACGAGCCGTTCAGCAATTTGCTGACTCAAGGCATGGTAATCAAAGACGGCGCTAAAATGTCTAAATCCTTAGGCAACGTAGTTTCTCCGGAAGAAATTTTGGAAAAATACGGCGCTGATACTGCGCGCCTGTTTATTTTGTTTGCTGCTCCGCCTGAAAGAGAGCTGGAGTGGAGCGACCAAGGCGTAGAAGGTTCTTTCCGTTTCTTAAATCGTATTTGGCGTATTGTGCTCAATTTCATGCCGCAGCTGGAGCAAAAGGTTACTGCGTATGACGCAGCAGCTTTGACTGAAGCTGACAAAGATTTGCGCCGTATTCTGCATAGCAGTATTAAAAAAGTTACCAGCGATATTGAAACCCGCTTTAACTTTAATACTGCCATTTCTACTATGATGGAATTGGTAAATGCTTTGTATGCCTATAAAGATGCTAAGCAAGAGCCTAATGCTGGTTTGGTGTATGAAGCTATTACTGACTTGCTTAAAATGCTGAGCCCGTTTGTGCCTCATATTACAGAGGAGCTGTGGCGCGGTGCGATTGACGAAAACACCAGCGTACATGACCAAAGCTGGCCTATGTACAGTGAAGAAGCTATGAAGGTTGACAATGTGGAAATTGTTCTGCAAGTAAACGGTAAGGTTCGCGGACGTTTGACCGTTCCTGCCGGTGCAACCAAGGAAGAGCTGGAGCAAATCGCTTTGGCTGACGCTAATGTACAGACGCATATTGGCGGTGCAACCGTACGCAAAGTAATTTGCGTTCCCGGTCGTTTGGTAAATATCGTTGCTAAATAATTAGTTCCCTAAAAATTTCATAAGCAGTTATTGTTTTGACAAAAGTAGTGCCAAAATAACGCTTACATTTTCAGAGTCTCTGAGAATAACTTACGTTATTCTTAGGGGCTCTTTTTGCTTTTCAAAAAGTATTGCAAGGAGTGAATGAATATGGATAACAGACAAAAGAAGCTGATGTTTTTGGGAATTTTACTCTTAGGCTGTTTGGGTACGGGCTTGTGGCAGCAAAGCTTTAAGCAAAAATTATCGCCGTTGGCACAACCAATGGTGCAGCAGCCGACGCAGCCTAAAATCAAGCAAGCTCAAGCAAAAACTATCAAGGTTTACATCAGCGGCGCGGTACATCAGCCGGGAATATACGATTTGCCTGTCGGCGCCAGAGCTGCGGAAGCTTTGGCTGCAGCAGGGGGAGTGCTTGCTGAAGCGCAGACGGAAAAAGTAAATGTCGCCAGAAAATTAAGGGACGGCAGTCACGTTTATGTGCCGTTTGTCAAAAGCCAAAATTATTCCGCAAAAGGCAAAGCAAATTTGGCGGCCAATAAGCAATGGCAAAATAAATCGGCAGTTGCAGCTAAAACAGCTAAGCTGGATTTGAACCGTGCAACAGCAGCGGAACTGGTGACTTTGCCTGGGATTGGCCCGGCTATGGCCAACAGAATTTTAGCCTTGCGCAGAACGCGGCGCTTTTACAAGGTGGAGGATTTGCTGCAAGTGCGGGGGATTGGGCAAGCTAAGCTGGAAAAACTGCGTCCCTATGTGAAGGTAGAATAATTTGAGGTATAAAATGAACATTATTTATATCGGTAGCCTTTGCTTTGCCGGCGGTTTATATATGGTTTTACAGACGAGATTTATGACAAGCTTATCGCCAGCGTTGGCGATTACTTTGCTGTTAGCTGTGCTGCTTTTAGGCATTGTATTCAAAAGGGAAAAATATTTTTTGCTGCATAATTTCTTTTGGCTGTGTTTCTTTTTGCTGTTAGGCGTAGTCAGTGGCCTGCGTGTAGAGCCTAGCGCAGCACAACGTTTACAGCCATATTTTAATAAAGAAATAGTTTTTATAGGTCGTCTTGAACCCCTTAATTTTAAGGAGCAGAATGGTTATGTTAGTTGTGTTTTGCAGTACAGTCAGCTGCAATACGGCAATGACGCCCAATATTTTGATGGACGCTTACGCTTAAACTTAAAGAGAGAAGAAATTTTTGCCAGTCAGAAAAATACGGCGCAAGAAGAAATTTTTTCTCATGAATTGGTAGTGCAGGGAACTCTGAAGCAAATAAGAGATTTTCGCAATCCAGGCAGCTTTCAGGGGGAACTTTATAATCGCCTGCACAATATTGGCGGACGTTTGCACAAAGCTCGTATACTTACTGTTGCTAAACAGCCAGCACAATTTGAACATGAAAATGTTTTTAGTCAATGCAGTGCGTGGCTGGACTGGGAGCAGTGGCAGCAAAGCTTGGCCATAACTAATTGGCGTTTGCGGCAAGCTTTGCAGCAAAAATTAGGGGACGAGCACGGTGCGCTGCTCAGCAGTATGCTCTTTGGCGGCAGCAGCGCTTTATCAGAGGAAACGCGGGAAATTTTTACTGCTAACGGACTGTCTCATTTGCTTTCCGTATCGGGAACTCATTTACTTTTGTTGGCAGGCTTTTTACAGGCTGTATCCGGTAAGATTGCGCCAGCTAAACGCAAACTTTTAGTAACACTTTGCTTGTCCCTTTATGCTCTTTTGTGCGGCTTAAAACCACCGGTGCTGAGAGCGCTGGTGATGAGCACCGTTTTTTTGTACGGCGGTCGCGGCGGCAGACGTGGCAGCATGCTATGTTTAACCGCGCTGGTGCTGCTGACTATTAAACCGCTGTGGCTTTTAGATATTAGCTTTCAGCTGTCCTTTGGCGCTGCTGCCGGGTTAATTTGGCTATTGCCAGCTTGTCTAAAATTGTTTCCTCAATGGCTGCCGCAGCCGCTGGCAGAATGTATAGCCGTGACCTTGGCGACGCAGCTGGCGGCATTACCTTTGTTAGTAGAAAATTTTCATCAGTTTTCGTTAGTTGCTTTTATCAGTAATTTGTTGTTGACGCCAACTTTAGAAGTAGCGGTATTAGCATCAGTTTTGGGATTGATTTTTTTCGGCTGCGGCAAAGTATTTGCCGGATTTGCAATTGTTACAGCTGTAAATAATTTTTTGAGTGAACTATGTTTTGGCAGCAGTCAATTTTTATTGGAGCAAGTGCTTGTACAAGGGAAGTTTTTAGGTGCTTTGCCATACAGCCAAATAGTTATCGGCAGCGTGCCGCTATTTTGCGTGTTGCTGTATTATTTAGGCTTGGGAATTTGGGCAGATGTTGCCTGCCTACAATTTTTAAGAAATTGGGAACGCAGGGCGTTTTTACTTTGTATTGCAGCAATTGTTTTTACTTTACAAATTTGGGCGCAGTTTAGTTTGCAGCCGCTGACGGCGTATTTTTTAGATGTAGGTCAGGGTGATTGTGTGGTGTTGGTAACTCCTAAGGGGCAGGTCATAGTTTATGATACGGGCGGATTGAAGGGCTTGGATACGGGCAAGTATATTATCGCTCCTTTTCTGCGCAGCTTGGACAAAAATAAAATAGATAAGCTGTTTTTGAGCCATTATGATTATGACCACGTTGGCGGCGTTGCGGGACTTTTGCAACAAGTTGAAGTTCAAGAACTGGTTCTGCCACAGGAAACGCTCAACGAAAATAATTTATCTTTAGCAGCAAAAATTGTGCAAATAGCACAAGATAGAGACGTAACAATAACTTTGGCTGAGCAAGGCAAAGCTTGGCAATTAGATGAAGCTACTTCGTTAAATATTTTAGTGCCTGTAAGCTTTGAGCAAAATAATCACCAGACTTTAAACGGAAACGATGCCAGTACAATTTTGTTGTTGCGTCATACTTACGGCAGTGTTTTGCTGACCGGGGATTTGGGCAGTGCAAAGGAAGCGTTATTAGACGTTGGCAAAATTACGGTATTTAAAGCGGCGCACCACGGTTCGAAAAATAGCAATAGTACAGAGCTTTTGCGTGAGCTACAGCCGCAAATTACAGTGATTTCCTGCGGCGCAGATAATCGTTACGGGCATCCTCATGCAGAGGTTTTGTCGCGCTTGCAAAATGTTGGCAGCAAAATTTTACGTACAGATTTACATGGCTGCATCAAAATTGTTTTTGAGGAAAAATTGCGTTGCTTCGCTTATGAGCAAAACTGCTTTCGAGAGTTGCAAGTTGATAACTAATTATTTATAATAAAATGGAAAGCAGAAGTGAGCCATGAGTAGGTGTAAATTATGGAAATTAAAGCAGACGAATTATTATATAAATTACAACATAAGCAGGAACTGGCAAATTTCAGCAATCTGCTGGTAGTTTTTGGTGAGGAGGATTATTATCGCCAGCAAATTGTGGCTGCAGTGCCGGAGTATCTTTTTCAGGATGTAGAAGTGTCGGACCGGGAAATCAGAGTTTTTGACAAGGATTTAGATGTGCACGAGCTACGCAATATTATTAATAGTTATCCGTTTTTTTGCGGTCGCTCCCTTGTAATTATTAAGGACGAAAAGCTTTTAGGCAGTAAGCAGGAAAGCGACAGCAAAAAAGCTCAGCTGGACAAGCTGGCAGAAATTTTAAGCGATATTCCGGAGTATTGTACAGTTTTGATCAGCGTAGCGAAGCCGGACAAGCGCACGAAATTTTTTAAAGCTTTAAAAAATAAGGCCTTGCTATGCGAATGTGTAAGCATTAAGCTAAATAATTTGGCGTCATGGCTGGATGTGCAGGCGAAACAATACGGCGCTCACTGGGAGTACGACGCTATTGGTAGAATTATAGAGTATTTGCAGCCGGTGGATAAGGTGCCTTTGCAGCTTTTGCAGCAGGAAATTGCTAAGTTGGCAGCTTATGCGGGCGAACGTAAAACGTGGACGAAAGAGGATGTGGAAAACATTTTTGCGTCTTTGCCAGAAGCTTCTAATTTTGCCTTAATTAACGCTATTACCAAAAAAAATCTGCTGGAAGCGCTCAATCTTTTGGCAGGAGAACGAAAAAAAGGGACGAACATTCTGCCGATTTGCGCGTTGGTTATGTTTAAGCTGCGGCAAATGCTGCAATTTATGGAGCTGATGCAGCGAGGCTACGATTATAAAGGCATTCTTGTAGAGCTAAAATTAAATCCCTACGTGGCAAAAAATTTGCAGCAGGAGGTAAGGCGCTTTAACACCACGGAATTATCGCAGGCGTTATTGGCTTTAGCGCAACTCAACGTGGATTTGCGTCAAGGTGGACGAGATTATGCGCGCTTGGAAGAAATTTTAATCTGCCTGCTGGGGTAAATAAAAAAGCTGGACAAAGCTAAGCTTAATTGATATAATTACTGTGAACAGTCAATGAGGACTTTTTTAAGTATTGGTGAAGTGTCGCCTGCTTGAAAAAGTCCTTTTCGTTTATGACGGTTTTTTATAGGGAGCTTTGAGAAAGGAGAGCAGCGCTTTTTCAGCTGCGAGCTATCATGAACACTAAAGAATTATTGTATGTTATTAAACCTGAACAGCAAAACAAACAGGATTTACAGACGCTTTTGTCCCTGCATCCGGAGATTAAATTTGTTTCGTTGATGGGCGTAGATTTTGCTGGCAATGATACTGATGAAAAAATCCCTATGAAGGTTTTTTTAGAGGATATAGACAGCTTTTTAGAGGGCAGCGCCGCTCAAACTGACGGTTCCTCCGTTGTGCTGACAGGCATTGCGACTTTGAATAATGCCCGTGTAGATTTGGTTGTTGATAAAACCGTAAATTGGTTTGTTGATTATAATTATGAGCATTTTGATACTGCCAACGGCAGAATGATTGGCACTCTGCGTATTCCGTGCTACTTGCTGCACAATGGCAATTTTGTAGATTCCCGTTCTATTTTAAAAAACACCTTGGATTATATGGAAGAAGAAATTCTTAAGCTTTTCAAAAAGCATCCGGTAATCCCTGGCTTAGAGCATATCCATGGCGAGGATATTGAAAAAATTATTTTTACCAGTGCTACGGAACTGGAATTTTGGGTAAAATCTCCCCGTGAGGATGCTCCTATTGAAGCTTTATCCTCCTCGCAAATGATGCAAGAGCAATATTGGCAGCGTACTCGCGGCAACGTGCGCACTGCTTTGGAGCAGACCGTTGAAACTCTTGATTTGTACGGCTTAGAGCCGGAAATGGGTCATAAGGAATGTGGCGGTGTTAAGGGTCAAATCGATGCTAATGGTCATATGAGCCATGTTATGGAACAGTTGGAAGTAGACTGGAAATTTGCCAGCGGCGTACAAACCGGCGACAATGAAATTTTGGCGCGCATTATTGTTAAAGAAATTTTCCGCATGAACGGACTGGAGGTTTCTTTCCAAGCGAAACCGATTCCGGGAGTTGCCGGCAGCGGTGAGCATACTCACGTAGGCATTGCTGCGAAAATGAAAAACGGTAAGATCGTCAATCTGTTCTCGCCTAGCGACATGCACAAGGAATTTTTGTCCGCTATTGGCTACGGCGCGTTAATGGGCCTGCTGAAAAATTACGAGGTAACCAATCCCTTTATTTCCTGTACTATAGATTCTCTTAATCGTCTGAAACCAGGCTTTGAAGCGCCTGTGTGCATTGTTACCAGCCTTGGCTTAAGTCCTGACAATCCGTCCCGCAATAGAACAATATTAGCAGGTTTAATTAGAGATTTGGATAATCCTAAGGCTACCCGCATTGAAATGCGTTCTCCCAATCCGTATACGAATACCTACATTGCTATCGCAGCTTTCTATCTGTCTTGCTTGGACGGTATTAAAGCCTGTGTAGAATCCGGTAAGGATTTGAAAGCTATGGAAAAAGAAATTTCCAAGCAGGCCGGAGAAGAGGGCTTCTATTTGGAAAAAGACCGTCAATATCGTACAGAGGACGATGTTTTTGAAGATTTTACTGCGGAAGAACGCAGTAAGCTGTTTGGCGAGCCACCGGCGACTGTGTGGGAAAATCTCTGTGCCTTTGATAAATATCCCGAAAAGGTTGCCGTTTTAACTCAAGGTAACATTTTGAAGCAAGAATATATCGAGTCCTTTAGACAGGGCGCTTTGATTCGTTGGACTACGGAATTGATTAACCGCATTATTCCCGAATATTATCAGGCGGTAGTAGAGATGAAAAAGCTGCACAGCCCCGAAAGCTCCACGGACTGCGATTTGGCTTTGTGGCATAAAATTCAAGTGCTGCGCGCTAAGCTGGCTAAAGATTCCTTTGAAGAAAAAAGTATTTTCACCAGTATTCGCAAGGCTGTTGCCGAAGGCGATTATGATGCAGCGTCTAAGCTGAAGGTTGAAATGACTGCTACTATGGAAGCGTTAAAAGCTCTTTATCATGATTATAAACAAAATATTATTGACTAAAGAGTCAATTGAACTGTGAAAAAATTTTTAGAGGTTGAAAGTAAGAGTAAAATCTTGCTTTCAACCTATTTTTTTACGCTAAAGTGTTGAGTTAAAAATTAATTTATGGTAAAATATCTAAGATATAATGACAGAAGTCTTTGCGTCTAACGAAAGGAAGGCGATAAAATGGTGGAACAAGTAAAGGATGTTCCTGCCTATATTCGTAAAATGTATGGTTACAATTCTTTTATGAACAATTTTGGCATTCACATTGATGAAATAACCTGCGGTGGGGCAGTAGTCAGTATTGAAATTGACCCATTGAAGCATTTTAATCACCGTGGCATTTGTCATGGCGGCGTTTTGACTGCACTGGCGGATTCTGTCTTAGGCGTAACTGGTGCCAGCGTTGGCGCGGCGGTGGCTACCTTAAATTTCAGTATGAATTTTATCAAAAATGTGCATGGTGCGGGACGAGTTTTTGTTAGAAGTAAAATTCGTCATCATGGTCATACAACAATGGTAATTGAAGCTGAAATGTATGATGCAGAAAATACTTTAATGGCCACAATTTTAACGACAATGTTTATTGTGGGCCGTTTTGAAGAAATACCCGCCAAATGGTAAGACTAAATTTTTTTGGGTAGGGAGAATGAATGCGGTAATACCGCAAAGTAATTAAGGAGGATACAATGGAGTTTGCATTAAACGAGGAACAACTTGAATTGCAGGAAATGGTGAGGGAGTTTGTAGAAAAGGAAATTACCCCTTATGCTGCTGAAATGGACAGAGAGAACCATATGCGTGATGGCCTGATTGAAAAGGCTAACGAAATGGGTTTGCTCAATGTTATTGTGCCGGAGGAATTGGACGGTCCGGGACTGGACAGCATTTCTGTTGCCACAATTTATGAAGAATTAGGTAAGGGATGTGCAGGTGTAGCAACCTCTTTGGCTGCTAACAGCTTGGCAACCGTACCTGTACTGTTGGCTGGTACTGACGAGCAAAAGAAAATGTACTGCGACGTATTGAACAACGGCGGACTGGCAGCTTTTGCTTTGACTGAACCAGGCGCTGGCAGCGATGCAGGCGGTGTTTCTACTCGTGCGGAAAAAAATAAAGAAAACGGTACCTATACTTTGAACGGTACCAAAATGTTTATTACCAACGGTGGCTTGGCTGATATTTTTTTGGTATTTGCTAATACCCGCAAAACCGGCGGTATTCGCGGCTTGACTGCATTTATTGTTCCGAAAAATACTCCTGGCTTCTCCATTGGCAAGAAAGAAAATAAAATGGGTATTCGTCCTTCCAATACTACCGAACTGGTGCTGCAGGATGTTGTAATTCCTGAATCCTATCGTGTTGGCCGCGAAGGCGAAGGCTTCCGCATTGCTATGAATACCTTGGACAGCGCTCGTCCTTTTGTTGGCGCTGTTTCCGTTGGTATTGCGCAAGCTGCGTTGGATTGTGCTGTAAAATATTCTAAAGAGCGCCGTCAATTTGGTCAGCCTATTGCTTCCTTCCAAATGGTACAGGCTATGTTGGCTGACATGGCAATGAAAGTTGAAACTGCTCGTCTGCTGGTACAAAAAGCTTGCTGGATGCGCGACCAAGGCATGGAGTTTTCTAAAGAGGCTGCTATGGCTAAATGTTATGCTGCCGACGTAGCAATGCAGGTTACTACTGACGCTGTACAAGTAATGGGCGGTTACGGCTATACTAAAGAATATCCTGTTGAAAAGATGATGCGCGATGCAAAAATTATGCAGATTTATGAAGGCACCAATCAAATTCAACGCTTGGTTATAGCGAACAAGCTGCTGTACTAAAAAACAGCTTGCATCTGTAATTTGAATATGAATCCTCCGTCTGTAAAAAGATGGAGGATTTTTTATTAACTTTCCGTGACGTATGTATTTTCATGCTAGTCATGTGCTATAATATACATGTATAAATAGCAGCATAAATTACTGTAACCTAGGAGTATTTTCATGATATATTTTTTTGTGGCTTTGTTAGTGGTAATTTTAGACCAACTGACAAAGTATTATGTGGTAACACGTTTTGCGGTGGGGGAAAGCGTTCCGGTTATTCAAAATATTTTTCACTGGACGTACATTTTAAATCCCGGAGCAGCCTTTGGTATGCTAGAGGGCAGCCGTTGGCTGTTCGTGGTGATTGCTTTTGCAGTTATTGGCTGCATTTGGTTTATGCGTAAGGATATTTACGCTTACGGAGCTTGGTGCACTTACGGAGCGGCGCTTTTTTCCGGCGGCGCAGTAGGTAATCTTATTGACAGAGCACGTCAAGGATTAGTAGTTGATTTTTTTGATTTTAGAATTTGGCCTGTGTTTAACGTGGCCGATATCGCTATATGTGTAGGAGTTGGGTGTATTATATGGAGCATTATGCTGACGGAATGGCTGGCGAGCAAGAAAAACTGATTATTACGGAGGAGCAGGCAGGACAAAGAGCTGATGTTGGATTGGCAGTTATGCTGGAGCTTACGCGCTCCAATATGCAGAAGCTTTTGGAGGACGGACGCGCAGTAAAGGGAACAAAGGTTTTAAAAGCAAATTACAAGCTGCGTGCCGGTGACGAAATTCTTGTTGCTTTGCCGGAGCCGCAGCCCTTGGATGCACAGCCTGAGAATATTCCTTTAGATATTATTTATGAGGACGACGACGTTATCGTGGTCAATAAAGCCCGCGGTATGGTAGTGCATCCGGCGGCGGGAAATTACAGCGGCACTTTAGTCAATGCTTTGCTGTATCACTGTAAAAATCTTTCGGGCATTAACGGCGTGATTCGTCCGGGAATTGTGCATAGATTGGATAAGGATACCAGCGGTATTATGATTTGCGCCAAAAATGATGAGGCGCATTTATCCTTGTCCCAGCAAATTCAGGCTAAAACTGCTCAAAGAACATATCTTGCCGTAGTGCGCGGCAATATTAAAACGGACAGCGGAATTATTGAAACCCAGATTGCCCGCGATAAAAACGACCGTAAAAAAATGGCTGTGGTCAAAGAAAATGGCCGCGACGCTGTTACGGAATATGAGGTTGTGGAACGTTTTGGCAAATATACTTTGGTGCGCTGCAAGCTGCGCACGGGACGTACCCATCAAATTCGCGTGCACATGGAGTATTTAGGCTATCCGCTAGTTGGGGACCCCAAATATTCTCCCATGAAAACGCCTTTTGCCATTCAAGGTCAGGCGCTGCATTCGCAAACTTTAGAATTTACCCATCCGCGCACGGGTGAAAGAATGCACTTTGAGGCACCGCTGCCGGAGGATATGCAGAAAATTGTTACGCGTCTGCATTTAGGTCAATTTAATTAGTTTATTCATAGCTTCTTTATATAAGGAAGCAAGACAAATATAAAATATTTTATGAGGTGACGATGATGAGCAAATTTGTAAAAAAGAATGTTATTATGGATACTGACGCTATGCGCCGCGCTATTGTGCGTATTGCCCACGAAATTATCGAGAAAAATAAGGGCGTAGAAAATGTAGTTTTGGTTGGCATCCGCACCCGCGGTGTGCCCATTGCCGAGCGTTTGGTAAAAGCCATCAGTGAAATTGAAAAGGTAGATGTTCCCGTAGGTATGCTGGATATTACCTTGTACCGCGACGACCTGTCAACTTTGGCCTATAATCCTATCTGCCACGGTACCGAAATCAACATGGATTTAAACGGCAAAACCGTTATTTTGGTTGATGATGTTCTGTACACTGGACGTACCATTCGCTGCGCTTTGGATGCCATTATTGATATGGGGCGCCCGAAAGCCATTCAGCTGGCAGTTTTGATTGACCGCGGTCACAGAGAGCTGCCTATCCGCGCAGATTTTGCCGGTAAAAATGTACCGACCTCTCATAAAGAAGCTATCAACGTATATTTGGCTGAGCAGGACGGTACTGACGAAGTAGTTATCGGCGATTTAGAAGAATAAATTTTCCTTTGACCTTGAAGGAGGTAAGAGAAATGGAACAAGCAGAGGTTTTGCGCAATAAGATTTTAGGTGAAACTTTAATTAAAAATTTAACAAAACGCGGCTTTGGTGCTTATTACTGCGCTACGAAAGCAGAAGCTTTGAACAAAGCTTTGGAATTGATTCCCGAAACGGATGTTGTAGCTTGGGGCGGTTCTGTCAGCGTAAAAGAAATTGGTTTGTTGGACGCTGTAAAAAAACGCAATCCTGTTATTGATAGAGAAAAAGCTGCCGATTTGGCGGAAAAAACAGAGCTGATGCGTAAATCTTTAACCTGCGATACCTTTTTGATGAGCAGCAACGCCGTCAGCAAGGACGGTCAGCTGGTAAATATTGACGGTAACGGCAATAGAGTAGCCGCCATGATTTTTGGGCCTAAGCAAGTTATTATGATTGTAGGCATGAATAAGGTTGCCGGTACGCTGGAGGGTGCGTTGGACAGAGCGCGTCATGTGGCTGCGCCCATTAATGCAGCGCGCTTCGCTGGTTTGGACACACCCTGCGCTAAGTTAGGAACCTGCGCCGACTGCGCTAAGCCAGAAAGTATTTGCAGTCAAATTGTTATTTCTCGAACCTGCAGAGTTCCCAATAGAATTAAAATTATTTTGGTAGGCGAAGCCTTAGGCTTTTAAAAATGGTACGATGGTCCGCAAGGTAGGTGAAAACTAGTGAGAACTATTATATTGCTGATGGATTCCTTTGGTATCGGTTACGCTCATGATGCCGAAAAATATGGCGACAAGGGCGCGGATACTTTAGGTCATATTTGCGCTTGGTTTGCCGAAAATCGCAAAAATGCCGACGGCAGTCCTAAACCGCTGTATCTGCCTAATTTGGCGGCCCGCGGTTTGGCAAAGGCTGCGGAATTAAGCCGCGGCTGCAAGCTGCCTGCCGGTTTAGGTGCGGAGCATACCCTTGGCGCTTATACCTATGCGCAGGAAGTGAGCAGAGGCAAGGACACCTTGAGTGGTCACTGGGAAATTGCCGGTGTGCCCGTGGATTTTGACTGGGGTTATTTTCCTGACGTGCCTAATTGCTTTCCGCAAGAATTAGTGGAGCAGCTTATTGAGCAGGGCAATTTGCCGGGAGTTTTAGGCGAATGTCATGCTTCTGGTACGGAAATTATTAAGGAGCTAGGCGAGGAGCACGTTCAAACCGGCAAGCCGATTATTTATACTTCCGCTGACAGCGTGCTGCAAATTGCCGCTCACGAGGAAAGCTTCGGCTTGGAGCGTTTGTACGATTTGTGCAAGCTGGCGTATAAATTGGTGCAGCCCTATAATATTGCCCGCGTTATCGCCCGTCCCTTTGTAGGCACCTGCGCCGCTGATTTTACGCGTACCACTAATCGACACGATTATGCAGTGCCTGCGCCGCAGCCAACCTTGCTGGATAAAATGACAGCAGCCGGCGGGAAGGTTTATGCTGTGGGAAAAATTGCCGATATTTTTGCTCACCGCGGTATCAGCAAGCATTTTGCCGCAGGCGGTTTGGAAAAGCTTGTTGATGCGACTATTGAAGCCGTTAAGGAAGCGCCGGATAACACTATTGTTTTCACTAATTTTGTGGATTTCGATTCCAGCTTCGGCCACCGCCGTGATGCGCGCGGTTATGGCGAAGCGCTGGAATATTTTGATAAGCGTCTGCCGGAAATTACCGGCTTGCTTAACGCGGACGATTTACTTTTAATTACTGCCGACCATGGCAACGACCCAAGCTGGAGCGGCACGGATCATACGCGGGAAAAAATTCCTGTTTTGTTTTCCGGCGCCGGAATGCAGTGTGCGCAGCTGGTGCCGATGGCAACCTTTGCGGATATCGGTCAGACTATTGCCGACTATATGCAGCTGGAACCGCTGGCAACAGGCGTTAAAGCTGCTTATCAAAAATAAAAAGGAGAGCAAACAATGGAGAAGCATTATGCTGCAATTGACGAAGTAATGTATCATGTTGGTTTTGCCAAAAGCGCTCTGCATGGTGCAGCTATTGCCGTATTGCCGGGAGATCCGGGCAGAGTGCAGTTCTTGGCTGAACATATCGGCGAAAAAGCCTGCTTTATTGCCTGCCACAGAGAATATACCAGTTGGCTGACTTACGTTGCAGAAACTCCGGTTTCGGTTTGCTCCACGGGTATGGGCGGGCCGTCTACGGCAATTTGCTTGGAAGAATTAGCGCGCATGGGGATTACTCATGTGATTAGAGTCGGCACGACGGGCACCATTCAGCAGCAGATAAATCCCGGCGAAATTATTATCAACAAGGCTTCCGTGCGCTTGGACGGAACTTCGCGTCATTATGCTCCCGCAAGCTTTCCCGCAGTGGCAAGCTTTGCCGTAACGGGCGCGCTGGTGGAAGCGGCGCAAGCTGGCGGCGTGCCTTATCATGTGGGCATAGCAGTTTCCAGCGATACCTTTTGGCCGGGGCAGGAGCGTTACGACAGCTTTACCGGCTATGTACCGCTGCAATTTCAAGGGACTATGGAGCAGTGGCAAAAGCTGGGCGCGCTGAATTACGAAATGGAAACCTCTGCCTTGTTTGTAACTTGTCAAGCTTTGGGGTTAAAGGCAGGCGCTGTTTGCGGCGTAGTAGCAAAACGCACGGACAGCGAAGCTATTGTGCCTAAAGAATTATATGAACAGGCGCTTAATTATCAGATCGTTGTTGTACAAGGCGCTATTAAGCGTTTAGCAGCAAAATAAAATTTACGTCACTATTCATAATCAAAGGATGGTGGAAAATATGAAAAAAATTTTGAGTTTTTTAGGCAGTTTAATGATGCTGTTGGTTATAACGGCTACGATTCTGCCTCAAAGTGCCAATGCAGAATTTCCGGAGCGTCCGGTAGGTTTTGTTGTTATTGACCAAGACGGCGACGTTGACGGCGCAGTTTATAAAAGCTGGCGTCAGGTAGTGAAATGGGCGTATCATTTTCCCTATTACCAAATTACCGATGATGGTACGGCGCAAAAGCTGGTAAGCGATGCGGTGCGCGAGGGTGCCAAGCTGGATAAGTCGACGATGGCGGCGCTGACGGAAAAAAGCAAGGTTGATGTTTTGGTAGTTGCCCGTGTTTACGAGCTGGATGAGTATCTTGTTTCCGGCGGCCTCGGCTTCCGCGACGATTTTGAAACCTATGTTAGGACTTCTGCCTGCGCAGATTTGCTTGTTTATAGAAAAGACGGCGAAAAGTTTTTGCAAAAAAAATTGCGTGAACGCCATTTGCGCGATATGGGTAATGCGGAGCATCCTGAAGAAACAATTAAATGGGAGTTGTCTAAGCTAGTCAATACTATGGAAAACAGACCTATTATTGGCGCTTAAAACGAAATTACAAGAGCTTGCTGTAAATTATTACGGCAGGCTCTTTTTTTGTTTGCTAAGATTAAAACAGGCGATAAATTATCGCCATTTGAGATTCGTTATAAAAGTAAGCAAAGGCGATAAATTATCACACGTTCAACGCATTTTTTGGACGCTCGCTGCGGGCGGAAGCATAACGAAGCTGCGGGAAAAATTTGGCAGAATAAAGATTAAGGAAACGTTACCCTTGCTTCTATGCTTCCAAGCCCTCGCTTACTAAAAAACGCTATCTTCACTTGGTGATAATATTATCGCCTTAATTTTGTTTGCTTATTAAAAGATAGCGGCGATAAATTATCACACGTTCAACGCATTTTTTGACGCTCGCTGCGAGCGGAAGCATGACGAAATCTCGCAAAACTCGCTGCGCTCAAACATTGCTCGATTTCTATGCTTCCAAGCCCTTGCTTGCTAAAAAACGCTATCTTCACTTGGTGATAATATTATCGCCTTTTGGTGTTAGTTATACAAATAAAATGCGGCGATAAATTATCACGCGTTCAACGCGTTTTTTGACGCTCGCTGCGAGCGGAAGCATAACGAAATCTCGCAAAACTCGCTGCGCTCAAACAATGCTCGATTTCTATGCTTCCAAGCCCTCACTCCCTAAAAAACGCTATCTTCACTTAGTGATAAATTTATCGCCTTAGTGTAGTTCGTACTAAAATCAAAAATGGAAAAATTTTATACAGCAGCCAACGCAGTTTGGATGATTTAATAGCGGTTCTTCGGAGCCGCTATTTTTTATGCTTTTAAAGCTTCATTGCTGTATCTTTGACAGGACTCCTGCGAAATTCGTGTTTTTCGATAAAAAATTAGTATTTACAACGCAAAAGTCTTTACGGGGGGGGATTTTTGTGTTAATATATAGCTATAAAAATACTGATATGATACAGAGCTAATAATGCTTTTGTCAAATCAGTATATTGCTGGCTTATGCTTCATATAAGGCCAGTAAACAAAATGTTTAGCTATAAGCATTTTGAAATTAAAAAATACGGAACGGAGGATGTTTTATGAAAAAGAATTTAGGAAAAATTATTGCGTTGAGTTTATTGACGGCTAGCGTTTATACCGCGGTTGGGTATAATTGTGCAAGTGCTGAAGAAGTTACAAAATCTACAACAAAAGAACTTACTGTAACAAGCGGTGATTATGCCGTTGATTTGGAGAGTGTTGATAGCAAAGAATTTTTGACATCAGGCACTTTAAACGCTATGAATGTTAACGTAGATAAAGCAAATCTAAGTAATGTTAATATTAAACTTGAGGGACCTATAGGGTATCAAGCTAGAGGTCTTAATATAGAAAAAGAAAAAACCATTACTTTAGCTAGTTACATACAGAATAATAAACTTATTGCAAGTACTTGGTATAACGGTGATTATCCTAATGTACCTAAATATGGTTCAGAAGTTACAAGTATGTATGCAAGTAATTCTAATGTGACAATAACTGGTACAACATATATTAATAGTATAGTGACGGTTGAGCCTGGTCAAGAAGAAAAGATTTCTGTTGCACATAATGGTGTATATAGTCGAGATAAAGCGGTAATTAATTTGCAAGGCGATACTTTTATCAATACTAATATTCCGGGCGATTTGAAAGAAGCTTACGAAGGAAATTATGGTGGAGGTATGTCTAAAAATGATGCTGTTACCGCTAAACGTGAAGGTGTAGTCAATATTAACCAAGCTGGCGGCAAGAAAGTGCAAATTTTGGGTAATCTTGATGTTAAAGGCTATGAAGATCGTACAAAAGATGATAATGGAACAATTAAAAATGGTGATGATAAAGGTGGCACTCTAAATATTAGATTAGATACTGCTGAATCTTTCTGGCACGGCGAAGAAGTGCGTTATGATGGCTTTGATGGGACAATTGCTGAAAAAGCTGACTTAAATGTTACTTTAGCCAATAAAGCACAATGGGTACCTGATAAAGAAACTACCCAAATTAGTAAAATTACTTTAGAAAAAGACGGTATTATCAATATGCATGGTTTTAACAAGCATGTTCAATATGATAATGGCTTTACTAAACAATTGACTATTGGCAAGTTAACTACTAATGGCGGTATTTTCCGTATGGATATTAACGCACCTGCAGAAACCTATACTGGCAGAAATGGCAGTGACTTTGTTTTTGTTAAAGATGGTTCTGGCTATGCTTATGTCCAGCCGGTACTGGAAAATAAAAATGATTTAAGCAAAATTACTTATGATAATCCTGTTTGGTTTGCTGATGCTGCTGATGGTATCACTTTTAAACCGTACACAGTTAAAGAGAAAATAGAAAAAGGTTTCTTGTATGACTACAAGCCTATTGTAGATCAAAATGTAAAAACTACAGATCAAAATCAATATGGTAATAACTGGTATTTAGTTGGTGTAGCAGCAGAAAATACCCCTACTACCGATACTGTAATTGGTGCGGCTGCCGTTGATTATGCTACTGCTACCGCTCGTTTAGAAATTGACAGCTTAAATAAACGTTTAGGCGAGCTGCGTGATTATGATACTGCGGAAAAAGGCGCTTGGGTGCGTTTTAAAGCAGGCGAGATGGAAGGCGACGGCCCCAGTTATTTCAATAACAAATATCGTTTCTATCAGATTGGTTATGATGCTAAAGAAAATACCAATGAAGAAAAAGACGGTAGATGGCATAAAGGTTTTGCAATTCATTATACCGAAGGCGAAAACAGTTACCTGCATGGCAACGGCGAAAACACTAGCCGTGGCGCATCTCTGTATGCAGGCTGGGAATGCAACAAAGGTCATTATGCAGACTATGTATTGAAATATAGCCATTTGCACAATGATTTTACTTCTCACGCTTTAGACGGAACTGCTGACGGCAGCTTCTCTAACTATGCTTTAAGTGCCAGCGTAGAATATGGTCGCAAGAACTTAATGAAACATGACTGGATTTTTGAGCCGCAGACTCAATTAGTATATACATATTTGAGCGATGCAGATTACAGCACTAGCAATAGAATTCAGGTTTCTCAAGACAGCGTTAACAGCTTAATTGGCCGTGTTGGCTTCCGTTTGGGCAGAGAGTATGACCAAGAAGCTCCGGAAAGACGCAGCAAATGGTATGTTAAAGCAGACATGCTGCATGAATTCTGCGGCGACCGCGATATCAGCCTGTTGAGTGCAGATGGCAGCCAAACTTTACATGAAAGTGTAAGCGGACATGATACTTGGTTCGTTTGGGGCTTAGGTGGCGACATTGCATTGGATAAGAATTCTTATTTCTACTGTGATTTGGAACGTTCCTTCGCCGGTGATATTGACGAAAAATGGCAAGCTAACGTAGGTCTGCGTTGGGAATGGTAATTTAGTTTTAATTATGGTAAGTGAAAAAACGGCCAAGGTAGGCGCAAGAATAAAGCTCATGCGTGTAGTTAAGCAGCTGTCGCAAAATATGCTGGCAGAAAAAATTGGCATCAGCCAAGCGCACATGAGCAATATAGAATGTGGACGCAGTCATTGCACTTTAGAAAATCTCATCAAGCTAAGTGAAGCATTAGAGTGTCCGGGACGCGACTTCTTTGTAGATATTGACGGAGAATATGAAAAAGAAAAGCAGGAGCAAGGCTTATTTTCGCTTACTGATTTTACTAATGCGCTGCTGTCCATGAAAAAATAATAGCAAAAGCAAAACCCCGTCCGTGAGGACGGGGTTTTGTGCATTTTTAGAATTGTAACTTAGAGATATAACCAGGGCGATAATATTATCACGGAGTGAAGATAGCGTTTTTTAGTGAGCGAGGGATTAGAAGCATAGAAATTGAGCAATGTTTGAGCGCAGCGAGTTTTGCGAAATTTCGTGATGCTTCTGCCCGCAGCGAACGTCAAAAAAAGCGTTGAACGAGTGATAATTTATCGCCGCTTTTACGTATGAGCAATTCTTCATATCACGAAACGCGATAGGAACAAATGTTTATAATAAAATAAGCTGAACTGATATTAGCAAACTCGCCTTGCCATAAAAAAGAACATCCCTCAAACTTTGAGAGATGTTCAAAAATGAATTTGTTATTTGTTTAAATTCTGCGTAATGAAATCGCAGCAGGCGTCGATTGCAGGCAGCTGCACGTTTTCAATCTCACCGGCGTCGCAGGCAGCAGCGACAGCAGGGTCAATGGGAAGGCGCGCCAAAACTTTTAAGCCGTAAGTATTGGCAGTTTCCTGCAAATGGCTGGGGCCAAAAATTTCGTAATCCTTTCCATTATCTGGGCAGTGGAAATAAGCATAGTTTTCAATCAAACCGAGGATAGGAATATCCATCATCTGCGCCATTTTTACAGCCTTTGCCACAATCATGGAAACAAGCTCCTGCGGCGAAGTAACAACTATAATTCCGTCAATCGGCAGAGATTGGAAAACAGTCAAAGGTACGTCGCCGGTTCCGGGAGGCATATCCACGAACATATAGTCAATGTCGTTCCAAATTACGTCCGTCCAAAATTGTTTTACCATGCCTGCCAGCAAAGGTCCGCGCCAAACAACGGGGTCGGATTCGTTAGGGAGAAACATGTTGGCAGAAATAACCTGCACGCCGCTAGAGGAAGTGCGGGGAATAATACCTAATTCGGTGGCCTGCGCTTTACCCTGCACGCCAAAATTTTTGGCCATGGATGGACCCGTAATATCAGCGTCCAAAACGCCGCAGCGATTTCCGCGGCGCTGCATAGCGCTTGCCATAAGCGAGGTAACTAAAGATTTGCCTACGCCGCCCTTGCCGCTGACAACAGCAATAACCTTTTTAACACTGCTGACTTGATTTAAGTGAGCACGCAAATCTTCCGGCTTGTGCGCGCCTTGAGCAGAAGGACAGCCTTCGCAGCTTTCACGGCCGCAGGAAGAAGAATTTTCACATTGTTTTTCATTACTCATTTGTTTTCACCTTACTTGGAAAAATTATACGATAAATATAGCCCAAAACGATACCGCCGAAGCAGGGGAGCAGCCAGCCGAAGCCGATGTCAAAAAACGGCAGATACACGGTTAAAAAGCTGTCCAGCTCCCTCAAATCAAGACCGCTGGCACGCAAGCCATCAAAGATTGCAAAAACGGTGGTCAAAGTTAGGCAGATACGGAAAATAGCTTTATCGCGTTTAAAAATGTTTTGACCAACATTTAAAATAACGATGGCGATAACGATAGGATAAAGCATACAGATAACGGGAATGGAAAATTTAATAATGTTATTTAAACCAAAGTTGGCAACTACTAAGCTAAATAAGCAAATATAAAGGCACAAGCGTTGGTACAAAATACGTCCGCCGCTAATTTGGCTGAAATAGCTGCTGATAGAGGTAGTTAAACCAATAGAGGTAGTGATGCAGGCAAAGAAAATAATCAGTGCTAAAACAATCTGGCCAGGGAAGCCCATGTAGTGCACGGAAATTAAATTCAGCAGCTGGCCACCGTTAGCAACAATACCGAAAGCTTCGGTGCTGACAGCACCTGCATAGGCTAAAGCAGCGTAAATAGATGTCAGGCAAATTGCTGCGATGATACCAGCGTAAATGCACATTTTGGTCAGCTCTTTTTGACCTTTAACGCCTTGTGATTCAATGGCCTTTAAGGTTGCTACACCAAAAAGCATGGTGCAAAGTAAATCCATGGTATTGTAGCCTTCTTGGAAGCCTTTAAAGAAAGGAGCGTTTTTATAAATATCCTGTGCAGGCTGAAAATCACCTAAAGGATTGGTAAATACGCAGAAAATCAAAATACCTAGACAGATAAGCAGCATTGGAGATAAAATTTTACCAATATTATCAACTATTTTGGACGGATTTACTGCAAGAAAATAAGTTACAACAAAGAAAAAAATAGAATAAATTGCCAAGCCTACGGTTTCGGAATCGGCAGGCAGCAGGGATAAAATACCGGTGTCAAAAGAAACGGCAGCAGTACGCGGAATGGCAAAAAAAGGCCCGATAGTCAAGGCACAAAGAATAGTTATGATTTTGCCGTAGGTATAGCTCATGGGGGAAGCCAGCTCATTGGGATCGTCGCTGTGCAAGGTAGCCATGGCCAAAATACCCATCAGAGGGAAACCAACGCCGCTGACGCAAAAGCCCAAGGTAGCTAAAGCTAAATTTTCGCCCGCCATTTGACCTAATGTCGGCGGAAAAATTAAGTTGCCTGCGCCGAAGAAAAAGGAAAACAGCATTAAGCCGATGGGCAGAACTTTCGCTAAACTAAAATTGTTATTCATCACATACTCCCTTAAACGAATAGTCCCCTCAAACTTTTCGCTTTTTTAATGTATAAAGGGCAGACCTTGCAGTCTGCCCACAAGTTTCATTTGATAGTTTTTATTTAATTAACAGACGGAAATATTTCTTTTTGCCTTTGCGAATTAACAGGCTCTTTTCAGCGTCAAAAAGCTCTGGATTTAAAGTAGCTTCCGGATCGCTTAATACGCTATCCTTTACAGTCAAGCCGCCTTGAGCAATCATTTGGCGTGCTTCGCGTTTGCTGCTGAAAATTTTAGCGGCAGTCAACACGTCGATAACCTTAGCATTAACTTGTTCTGCGGTAATTTCAATAGTAGGAACATTTTCCATATTTACACCGCCGCCAAAGAGCGCTTCTGCAGCTTCCTGCGCTTTACGAGCTTCATCTTCGCCGTGTACCAGCTTTGTAACTTCAAATGCCAAAACTTTTTTAGCTTCGTTGACAGCAGCGTCCTTGAGCGCGGCCAAACGGCGTACTTCATCCATGGGCAGGAAGGTGAGCAGGCATAGGCAGTTTTCTACGTCGCTGTCGTCAACATTACGCCAATATTGATAAAAATCGTAAGGAGAAGTTTTTTCCGGATCAAGCCATAGAGCGCCTTTTTCGGTTTTGCCCATTTTTCTGCCGTCGCTGGTGGTCAAAAGCTTGCAGGTCATGCAGTAAGCAGGCTTTTGCTCCTTGCGGCGGATAAGCTCAACGCCAGCCAGCATGTTGGACCATTGGTCGTCGCCGCCTAGCTCCATTACGCAGTTATAATCGTTGTGCAGCTTCCAAAAATCGTAGGATTGCATAATCATGTAGTTAAACTCGAAGAAGGTCAAGCCTTTTTCCCAGCGTTTTTTGAAGCATTCAGCAGTCAGCATGCGGTTGACGGAAAAATGCACGCCAACCTCGCGCAAAAGATTTACATAATTTAAACTAAGCAGCCAGTCCGCATTGTTAACGATAATAGCTTTATCCTCACTGAAATCAATGAAGCGGCTCATTTGCTTTTTGAAGCAGGCAATGTTGTGGGCAATAAATTCAGGTGTCAGCATTTTACGCATTTCATCCTTGCCGCTAGGATCGCCCACCATACCGGTGCCGCCGCCTAAAAGTACGATAGGACGGTGACCGGCTTTTTGCATGTGGCTCATCAGCATCAAAGCAATAAAGTGACCAACGTGCAGGCTGTCAGCAGTAGGGTCAAAACCAATATAAAAAGTAATTTTTTCCTTTGCTAATAATTCTTTAATTTCGTTTTCGTGGGACAGTTGTTTAATAAAACCACGTTCTTGCAGTACGTCAAAGACAGACATCTAATGACCTCCTTAAATATTTAAGCTTACAAATTTTTTCTGTAAGCAGATAAGCTCAATCTATTATACCCTATTGAAAATATTTTAGCAATTAAAAAAGCACCGCAGGTTTAGCTTTTGCCTTGCGATGCTTGGATGTGAAAGATTTATTATGATTTATTATTTGCTTTCTAAGTGAGAGGTGCAGTGCGGGCAGCGAGTTGCATCGTCAGCAATCTCTGATTTGCAGTAAGGGCACAGGCGCGGCTCCGGTTTAGGCGCAGGCGGAGGAGTGAGTTTGTTGATTTGGCGAATCATCATAAAAATAACAAACGCCAAAATTATAAAATCAATAATGGTATTGATAAAATTACCATAAGCCAAAATTGGCGCGCCGGCTTTTTTGGCAGCCTCTAAAGTTGCATATTCTTTACCATTAAGGCTGATAAAAAGATTGGTAAAATCCATTTTGCCCATGGCCATACCAATAGGCGGCATGATGATGTCATTTACTAAAGAGCCAACGATTTTGCCAAAGGCACCGCCGATAATTACGCCAACGGCCATATCTATAACATTGCCGCGCATAGCAAATTTTTTAAAATCGTCTTTGAGAGACATAATAATCCTCCTTAAATTTTTTTCTTTTATTTTTTACTATTATTCTACCCGAAGACTAAAAATCCTGCTGCTTGACTGAAAAGTATTTGTAGCATATAATATTAAAAAGAAATCTTGCTCATGGCAGGTTTATTTAGCTTTAACTGTATTGGAGGAATATAAAATGCGTGAAGATTTAGTTGTGCCTGGCGAGGGCGAGGAAAATTTTGTCTTGGCTCGTGATGCTCGTGTCGTAACCATTCCTTTTACTCCGCTGGAAGTAAGAATGCAAAAGGAAAAACCGGAAGTCTTTGAGCGTCTGCAAAAGCTCAAAGAAATTATTGGTGAAGAGACCTTTAAAAGATTGGTAAGTAAAGTTCACAATATTAACTATGCAGATACTCGCATTATGCTGGTAGCGGAAAGCGAACTGCATCGCACTAATATTGAACGCGAAATTTTGCCGGCGATTGCACAGGCTTTTGAAGTAACCAGCATTCGCGTGGTAACTCAAGGCTAAAAGCTTGTTTAAAATAAAGCAAAAAGGTGTTGACAAAGATACTTTGATGCTTTATAATATTATTCGTTGCTGATGTAAATGTTGGCAATGAATGTCGGGGCGTGGCGCAGTTTGGTAGCGCGCTTGTTTCGGGTACAAGAGGCCGTGAGTTCGAATCTCGCCGCCCCGACCAATTTAAAAATGCAGAAACTCGCATGCTTATGCGAGTTTTTCTTTTTTCTGACAAAAAGAATACATTTTACTTACTGTAAAAAAGTGTAGGTTTGTGTTACAATATATAATTGAAGACAAACCGAAAGGAGTGGTAAAAATGTCTGAAGTATCGCAAGAAACAATGATGTTTAAATGTCAGCCGGAAAAGTTAGACGTTGCTGAAACGATAAAAGAAGTTTATGCGGCCTTGGAGAAAAAAGGCTACAATCCTGTAGATCAGTTGGCAGGCTATTTGCTGAGCGGCGACCCTACATATATTACTAGTTATGATAATGCACGCACCAAGCTGCGCCGCCATGAGCGGTATGAGCTTATTGAGGCTATGGTGATAAATTATTTGCAGCAAATCAAAAAGTAAATTGTAAGGAGTTGACTACATGCGCAAAATGTCCCTGGACGTTGGCACAAGAACCATAGGTATTGCTGTCAGCGATTTGTTGGGTATGATTGCCAACGGCGTAGAAACCATTAAGCGTACTACGGAAGAACGAGATTACGCACGTATTGCTCAGCTTATTCGAGAGCATGAAGTAGATACCTTAGTCGTTGGGTATCCTAAAAATATGAACGGTACCATTGGCGAAAGAGCGCATGCCTGCGAAGCTATGGCCAAACGGTTGGAGGAAATGTTTCCAACTTGTAAAGTGGTGCTTTGGGATGAAAGGTTATCTACTGTTGCCGCCGAAAAGGTTTTGGTAGATGCGGATATGCGCCGCAAAAAACGTAAGCAGGTTATAGATATGATGGCAGCCGTAGTAATTTTACAAAATTATCTCGATAGTAAAAGCTTTAAGATTTGACAGAACCCCGGACTGTATTATAAAATATGATATAAATTATTTTTGCGGAAAGAGGTGCGCACATGTCTGAAAAAGATATTAAAAATGAAGAATTAGAAGCTATGCAGGAAGATGCAGAGGAAGTTAACGTAGTTGTTTTGACCGACGAGCAAGGAAACGAAAGCTATTTTATGGAAGAAATGATTATACCTTACAACGGCAAAAACTTTGCTGTTTTAGTTGGTATTGACGAGGATTGCTGTGAGGATGAAGAATGCGAATGTCATCATCATGAGCATGAAGAAGAGGATGACGATGTCTGCATTATTGCCCGCATCGATTTTGATGAAAATGGTGAAGCGATTTACGTTGGCCCAACTGATGAGGAATACGAAGCCGTTGCTGAGCTGTACGATCAATACTGCGAAGAAGAATAAAAGCACCGGACTTAGGTCCGGTATTTTTATGTAAACCCAAGTGAATTTTTACGAATGGGGAATTGCTGAGTATGGATGGAGAAAAAATCAAGCAGTGGCTGAAGGATAAATGGTATTATGCAGCGTTGGCCGTTGTTGTTGTACCTTTGGTTTGCTTTTTGTTCTTGCTGCATGTTTGGGGTAATAATAAGGATTTTGCTGCGCAAGGCTCACATCTTATCATAGTTAAGGAAGGGATGACCACAGCGGATATTGCTGTTTTACTGCACGAGAAAAAGCTAGTTAAGGATCCGGCTGCTTTTCGTTTGGAGGCGCGCTTTAGAGGCTTGGCTACAAAATTGCAGGCGGGGCCTTACCAAATTAACGGCGGTTTAAGTAATGGCCAGATTGTGGACGTTATGGCTAAGGGCAGGGTAAAGCTGTTGCGCTTTACTGTTCCCGAAGGCTATACAGTTGTCAAAACAGCGCAAAAATTAGAGAATGAAGGACTTGGCAGCGCCGAAAAATTTATTGCTGCTGCCAAGAATTACGCTCCTTACACTTATATGCAGACTGACGACGCTAATGTGTTGTTCAAAGCAGAGGGCTTTATTTATCCTGCAACCTACGAAATACCCGTAGGCTTGAGCGAAGAAAAAATTTTAGAGATTTTGGTGCGCCAGTTTGATACGGAAATGCGCGAAAATAAAATTCTGCAGCTGGCGAATGAACGCGGTTTAAAGCTGCGCGACGTAGTAAATTTAGCAGCGATGGTGGAGCTGGAAGCCGTTTACGCTGAAGAGCAGCCCAAAATAGCGGACGTATTTTTACACCGCTTAGCGATAGGTATGCCTATCCAATCAGATACTACCATTCAATATCTTTTAGGCGAGCAAAAGGAAATAGTTACCTTTGATGATTTAAAAATTCAAAGTCCCTATAACACTTATCAAAATCCAGGCTTGCCGCCCGGCCCCATAGGCAGTCCCAGTCTTTCGGCAATTAAAGCTGTGCTGGAGCCGGAAAAAACGGAGTATTTATACTTTGTCGCCGAAAAGGACGGACACCATCGTTTTACAAAAAGTTATCAAGAGCATTTGCAGGCTATCAAGGATATTGGATGATAAAATTTTACATATAAGGTCGTTAAGCTATTTATAATGGAGGATTTTAATGACTAGAGCTTTAATGAAGCCGGAGCTTTTGGCGCCGGCAGGCAATATGGAAAAAGGTAAAATGGCTCTTTTGTATGGTGCAGACGCAATTTATTTAGGCGGTAAAATGTTTGGCTTAAGAGCTTTTGCCAATAATTTTGATTTGCCGGAGATTGCCGAGATAACTGAATACGCTCACAAACTTGGAAAAAAGGTTTATGTAACAGTAAATATTTTTGCTCATAACGAGGATATCGACAAGCTGCCAGAGTATCTTTTGGGATTGGCAAACGCTAAAGTAGACGCTTTGCTAATTAGTGATTTGGGCGTGTGGCAGACTGCGCGCGAGGTAGTGCCAAATATGGCGCTGCATGTAAGTACACAGGCTAATAATACAAATTTTGCTTCGGTAAAGGCGTGGGAGCAGTTGGGCGCAGAGCGCGTAGTTTTGGCACGTGAGCTTTCGTTAAAAGAGATTGCCGAAATTAGTGACAAAACCTCTGTAGAGCTGGAAACCTTTGTGCACGGTGCAATGTGTATCTCGTACAGTGGTCGTTGCTTGCTCAGCAGCTATTTGACCGGGCGCGACGGCAACCGCGGGGCATGTACGCAGGCCTGCCGCTGGGAATATAATATGTATAAATTGGGCGAGCAAAAGCGTCCCGGAGAATATTTTGATTTAGAAGAGGATGAACACGGAACCTATGTGATGAATTCCAAGGATTTGTGTTTGATAGAATATCTGCCGGAGCTGATGGACGCCGGAGTTTGCAGCTTGAAAATTGAAGGCCGCATGAAAAGCGTGCATTATGTAGCTACTGTGGTAAGCGTTTACCGCAAAGCTATTGACGCTTGCTGGACTGATAGAAAAAATTATCATGTTCCCGAAAGCTGGATTACCGAACTCAACAAGGTTTCTCACCGTCAGTATACTACTGGCTTTGCAGTAGCCAAGCCTGACAGAAACGCGCAGGTTTATACCAGCTCCAAATATGAACAAACTCACGATTTTGTAGGCATTGTTACTAGCTATGACAAAGAGCAAAAGCGCGCGTATTTTGAGCAGCGCAATAATGTTAAGGCAGGCGAGCCGTTAGAATTGTTAATGCCCGACGGACAGCTGATGCCCTTTGTTTTGACTGCTATGCAGGATGAAAATGGCGTAGCTATAGATTGCGCGCCGCATGCACAGCAAAAATTTTCCGCCTATAGTGATGTAGAACTTTTACCATTTAGCTTATTACGCAGAAAGGTTGTTAAATAAATGAGTGATAATTCCTCTGAACCTCACAGTATGATCTATGCGCAGGTGGAGCCTGAGCATATTGCAGACGTAAACTGGATTATGGAAGGCTACGAGCATTTAGCTTTAGTGAGCACTGTGGATGGCAGTGCCGGCCTTATTAAATTTTATGTAACGCCTGACACCTATTTTGATACTATGGATATCATAGAAAATATGCCATTTAACGTAGAAATTGTTGATAGTTTTGCCAATGAGTGGTAAAATATTAAAGTAACTCCTAGCATTAGGTGGCAATTTAGGGGAAAAGAGGTAAACTAATGACGCGTATCAATAAGGTTTTAGAGCTTATGGCAAAACATGCTGTGGATAGTGTCATTATTAAGGATGTTACCACAATCCGCTATCTTACCGGTTTCACAGGTGACTCCAGTTTGTTTTATATAGACCGTAAGCAAGGCGTGCTGATTACAGATGGACGCTATACTGAACAAGCCAAGTCTGAAATGAAGCTGTTTAAGGTGCTGGAATATACTCCCGCTAATGGCAACAGTATTTGGGAAGCGGCGGTCAATTTAGTCAAAAAATCCGGTTCTGCAGTAGTTGGCTTTGACGGTGCTTGGTACAGCTACAATGATTATGTGACGCTGCAGGAGCTCTTAGGTGAAATTCCTATGAAAAGCTTAGACTTTAGCGATATCCGGATGATTAAGGATAAAAAAGAATTAGAACTGCTGTTGAAGGCTGCCAGTATTGCGGATGAAGCCTTTGTGGAGCTGCTCAATGATATTCGTCCAGGCATTACAGAAAGAAGTCTTGCTGGACGTTTAGAATATTATATGCGCGCCCGCGGCAGTGAAAAAACATCCTTTGATACAATTGTAGCAAGCGGCGCTCGCAGCGCTTTGCCACATGGTATGGCTAGTGACAAGGTACTGGAAATCGGCGACTTTATTACCTTTGATTTTGGTGCTGTCTATAAGGGGTATCATAGTGATATGACGCGTACCGTACTTTTAGGCATGGCTAACACTTGGCAGAAGGAAATTTATACCATTGTCGAGGAAGCGCAGCGTAAAGGACTAAAAGCTGCGCAGGCAGGCATGACTGGTATGGAGTTGGATGCTATTGTCCGCAAGGTGATTACTGATTGCGGCTATGGTGATTATTATGTTCACGGTACAGGTCATGGCGTGGGATTAGAAATTCACGAAATGCCTAATATCAATAAAAGAGGCAGCGTTGTGCTGCAAACTGGTATGATTTTTACCATTGAACCAGGTATATACATTCCCGGCAAAGGCGGGGTTCGTATAGAAGATACTGTTGTTTTGACGGATGAAGGCGCCCGTGCCCTGAATGGAGTCAAAAAGCAGCTTATTGAAATTGTTTAAAATTAAAATTTATAGGAGGGCTTCCAATGATTTCCACAAATGAATTCAAAACTAACGTAACTGTAACCATCGACGGCGACGCATGGCAGGTTGTTGAGTTCCAACATGTAAAACCTGGTAAGGGCGCAGCTTTTGTTCGTGCTAAAATGCGTAATCTGTGCACAGGCGCAGTAGTTGAGCGTACCTTTAACGCAGGTGAACGTCTACCTAAAGCTCGTATTGACCGCCGCGAAATGCAATATCTCTATGAATCTGACGGCATGTATGTATTCATGGATAACGAAACCTATGAACAAACAGAATTGTCCAAAGAAACTTTGGGCACAGCTTTGAACTTCCTCAAAGAAAACATGGACGTTAAGATTATGATTTACGAAGGTCGCGTATTGGGCGTTGATCTGCCTAACACCGTTGAACTGACCGTAGTTGAAACCGAACCCGGCATTAAAGGCGATACCGCTACCGGCGGCAGCAAAAATGCTACCATGGACACCGGCTATGTTGTTAAAGTTCCTCTGTTCATCAACGAAGGCGACGTACTGGCTATCGATACTCGTACCGGCGATTATATTTCCCGCGCCTAAGAGTTTTGTCAATTTAAAATTTTAGTACAAAAAACAGCAGCGTTAAAACGCTGCTGTTTTTTTATGCAACTTATGCATAGAAAGTGTATAAATTACGTTGGTCTTGTGGTATAATTAAAAGATAAAAATGGGTGATTGTTTTTGTTTGCGACTTACTATATAGGAGGTGCTTTGCATGCAGCAAAATTCAAATCAGCTTGATAATAAAAAAATGTTCTCGCAGGCTGAAAATAATGATGCAGAGCTAAGAGATGAAAAGCTTGAAGATTTTGGCGATATTCGTATTGCCGATGAAGTAATTTGTATTGTTGCCAGCTTGGCAGCACAGGAAGTTGCCGGCGTGGTTGGCATGAGCGGCGGTTTTACTGACGGTATCAACCGTTTTTTGGGCAAAGAAAATGCGTCTAAAGGTGTGCGTCTGAAATTTGAGGGAAAAATGGTTAACGCCAGCGTTTATATTAACGTGGAATATGGCTACTGTATTCCGGAAATTGCTTTAGAGGTTCAGGAAAAAGTGAAAGATGCCATTGAAGCTATGACTGCCTATGAAGTGCAGTTTGTAGATGTTAATGTGGAAGGCGTGGCTAAGCGTCAGACGACGGAGCTGGAAAAAGAAGCTACGTCGGACGAAGCTATGGCTGAAATTGTCAGAGCGCAGGCGCAAAGAGCCGAAGCTACGGAAGTAAATTCCTTTGAGCAGCAGCTGGCCAATTTGCGTGACGAGCATGGCTTTGACATGCAGTTAGAGGAAGAAATGGACGAAAAGCATAAGCGATTTTTTGAGGAGGATTAGTTATGAGTATAGCTGATAGAATTATTCTTACTTTATACACCTGCTTAATGGCAGTTGTTTCTGTGCTGGCTATTCTTTGCAGTTTGAATGTGTTTTCTCACGAAGCTATGATTGGCTTGGTTGAACATATTCCCGGCAACTGGATTTATGCTGTAGGCGGCGTAATTATGCTGCTTGTCAGTCTGCGCCTGCTGGTAACTGGCTTGGGCTTGACGGGCATGAGCTCTTTGAAAATCAGCGAAACGGAAAAAGGCAAGGTTTTGGTAGGTAAAAGCGCTTTAGAAGAATATATTGCTGTGCTGTCACAGGAAATATACGGCATTCATAATGTTAAGGTTATCGTTAAGCTGGATGATGACGGCATTGCCGTGCGCATTAACGCCTCCATTGAGCCAGGCATAAATATTCCGGAAAGCTCCGACGAAATTCGTACTAATGTTAAAGAAAATATTAAAAAGGTTACCGGCTTTGATGTAAAAGACATGGAGCTGTTTATTAAACAAATCAAAGCTAAGGAAGAATAGGAGGAAGCAAAATGTTAAACGATATCATCAATGATATTTGGAATAATTATCGTGGCCGTTTGCTTTGCTCATTGTTTGGCCTTTTTATCGGCGTTATGTTTTTATGGCTGGGCTTTTTCCAAGCATTATTTTTAATGCTTTGCATAGGCTTAGGATTTTTCATTGGTCATAAATTAGACAAAAAAGAAGATTTATTAGAATGGCTTGACCGGCTGCTACCCCCAGGCTATCACAGATAATATTTAAGGAGAGTGACAAGATGAGTGAAAAAATGGTTAGACGCATTGCCCGTGAGGTGGCATTGCAAAGCTTATTTCAAATAGACTTTAATAGCTGCGAGGCAGAAGCTGCGGTAAAGGCAGCGATTGCAGAGCATGAAGAAGATAATGCTGAGAATGCAAGCGCTTACGCTTTGTTTTTGACTGAGGGCGTACTGGCTAATAAGGATGCTATTGACGAGCGTTTGCGTATGTGCACTGTTGATTGGACTGTGGAGCGTATGCCTGCTACCGACCGCAATATTCTGCGCGTAGCAGTTTTCGAAATGTTTTTTGCCAAGGAGCCTTTGGCTTATGGTGTTGCTATTAACGAAGCAGTGGAAATCGCTAAAGACTATGGTACTGAAGAATCTCCGCGCTTTATCAACGGCGTGTTAGGTAAGCTGGCGAAGGCATGAGCCAGACAAATATATATTTAGGCATTGATACCAGCTGTTATACTACATCCGTAGCTGCACTTGCTGAAGATGGCAGTTTATTGGGTGAAGCACGTCAAATTTTATGCGTCAAGCCCGGTAACTGCGGTTTACAGCAATCGGAAATGGTTTTTCAGCATACGCGCAATCTGCCGCGTTTAGTAGAAGAGGTTCTCGCTGGGAAGAATTATCAGCTGCAAGCGATTGGCGTCAGTGGCTATCCGCGTCCGTTGGAAAATTCTTATATGCCGGCATTTTTGGCTGGCATGAGTGTGGCTCGCAGCTTGGCTGCTGCCACTGGAGCAAAATTAGAAATTATCAGTCACCAAGAAAATCACTTGGAAGCTGGAATGTGGTCAGCAAACGGACCGCAGGCAGAGCGATTTTTATTGCTGCATGCCAGCGGCGGTACTACGGATATGCTTTTGGCAGAGCGTCAGGAAAACAGCCGTTATAAAATTACCGAGGTTGGCGGCAGTATGGATTTACACGCAGGCCAATTTATCGACAGAATCGGCGTGGCTTTAGGGTTGCAGTTTCCCACAGGTCCGGCGTTAGAAAAATTAGCCGCTACTGCCAAAGAAATGGTAGAGTTACCGGTTTCTGTGCGCAAGCTGCAGGTTAGTCTTTCCGGACCGTGTACAGCGGCGCTGCGTAAACTGGAATCTGGCGCAGCACCGGCGGCTTTAGCTTTAGGTGTGGAATATGCTTTAGCAGAAACCTTTGCCAGAGTTCTGCGCAAAGGTGCGGATGAATTTGACGTAGATGATGTGCTGTTGGTAGGCGGTGTAAGCTCCAACGAATTTATTCGTCAGCATGTAAAAAATAAGCTGGCTAAATGTCGCGTGCGCTTGTGGGTGCCGGAAGCGCGGTTTAGCTGCGATAACGCAGTAGGCTGTGCGGCGTTTGCGCGGCGTTTACACTACAATAAATAATTAACTTTTAGATATGATGCAGGATAAAACTTTTAGTGTTAGTGAAATCAACAAGTATATAAAGAATATGCTGGAAGGCGACTATGAGCTGCAAAATGTGCAGGTGCAGGGTGAAATCAGCAATTTTAAACGCTATCCCTCCGGTCACTGTTATTTTTCGCTAAAAGATGCCGGCGGCGTATTAAAATGTGTGCTTTTTCGGTTTAAGGCTATGAACCTGCGCTTTGAACCGAAAAATGGCGACAAGGTAGTGGCTGTTGGTAAAATTACAGTTTATGAACGCGATGGCGTTTATCAGCTTTATACTGATTTGCTGCTTGCCCAAGGCGAAGGCGATTTAATGCAGCAGTATGAGCAGTTAAAGGAAAAGTTGTCCAAGGAAGGTTTGTTCGCTGAAGAACGCAAGCAAAAGCTGCCATTAAATCCGCGGCGCGTGGGTATTGTGACGTCGCCGGCAGGTGCGGCTGTGCGGGATATTATTTCTGTTGCCCGCAGACGTAATCTGGGTGTAAAGTTATATCTTTATCCTGTGCAGGTGCAGGGTGAGGATGCGTCTAAAGAAATTGCTGCGGCTATTAAATTTTTTAACGATAAAAAGCTGGCAGATGTGCTGATTGTGGGACGCGGCGGCGGTTCTATTGAAGATTTGTGGGCTTTCAATGAAGAAGCTACTGTGCGGGCTGTGGCAGCAAGCAAAATACCAGTTATCAGCGCCGTGGGACACGAAACGGATTTTACTTTGTGCGACTTCGCCGCAGATAAAAGAGCGGCAACTCCGTCTCAGGCAGCGGAAATAGCTGTACCTGACATCAGTGTTTATCAGCAGCAGGTGCAGGCCTTAAAATTGCGTGCGCATCAAGCAATAATGCAAAATATTTTGACGGTACAGAAAAAAATAGAACGCTATGGCGATTCGTGGGTGTTACAAAATCCGCGCAGATTATATGAATTAAAAGAGCAGAAATTACTGCATTTAAAAAATTCATGGGTGTTTAAGGAACCGCAGAGTTTATTTGCACAGAAAACTCAAAGAGTGGACATGGATTTTGTGCAGCTGGTAAATTTGGTGCAGCAGCGCAAGCAAGAAGCAGAGCATAGACTGGCTCTAAATAAAGCAAAATTAGAAGCAATCAGTCCCTATGCTGTGTTCAAGCGTGGTTACAGCTGTGTGCGCAACAGTGAAAACCGGCTTATCAGCTCGGTGGAGCAGGTGCGCTGGGGCGAAGAAATTATTACTTCTCTTAATGATGGACAAATTGTTTCCGTGGTCCAAGAGGTGGAAAGGCGGTAAATAATGGCGGTAAAAAAGATAGCGAAAAATATCAAGTTTGAGGATGCTTTGGTTGAACTTGAAAAACAGGTACACCTTTTAGAAAGCGGCGAGCTTTCTTTAGAAGAAAGTTTGGAGGTTTATAAATACGGCGTGGAACTAAGCAAGGTTTGCACTAGCAAGCTTGAGGCAGTGAAGCAGGAAGTAGAAAAAATAGTAGTTACCGACAGTAACGATTTTGGCTATGAAACAGAAGCATTCCAAGATTTGGAGGTAAAATAAATGGACTTTGCAGCATATTATGAAAATCAGCGTAAGCTGGTAGAAAATTTTTTAAAAAACCGTATTGCCAAAAAAGGTATTTCTAAGGTTGACGAGGCCATGGAGTACAGCCTTATGGCAGGCGGCAAGCGTATTCGCCCAATTTTGCTTATGGCGGCTGCGGAAGCAGTTGGCAAGAAGGGCTATAATTATCTGCCTGTGGCCTGCGGTTTGGAAATGATTCATACTTATTCTTTGATTCATGACGATTTGCCGTGTATGGACGACGACGATTATCGCCGCGGGCGTTTAACTAACCACAAGGTTTTTGGTGAGGCCATGGCAGTATTGGCTGGCGATGGACTTTTGACTTTGGCTTTTGAGGTTATGCTAGAACAGAAAAATGTAGAGTCTGATGCTTTGATTGAAACTGTCAGAGAAATGGCTATGTGCGCCGGTAATTATGGTATGGTTGGCGGACAAGGCTTGGATTTGGAATTTGAAGGCAAGCAGATTACGCCGGAGCAGCTGCGCAAGCTGCATGCCGGAAAAACGGGCGCGCTTTTTATTGCAGCCATTCGCGGCGGCGCGCATTTGGCAGGCGCAACCAGCGAGCAGCTTTTGGCTTTAACTAAATTTGCCGACCTTTTAGGTTTGGCTTTCCAAATTACCGACGATATTCTTGATGTTGAGGGTACGGCGGAGGATTTAGGCAAACCTATAGGTAGCGACGAAAAAAATCATAAATCTACTTATGTAAGCCTTTATGGTTTACAAGCAGCACATGAGCTGGCAGAAAAAACTGTTAATGAAGCGTTGGAGTGCTTAAATATTTTTGGCGATAATGCTGAACCCTTACGCCAAATTACCAAGATGATGACAAAACGCAAAAATTAAGAAAAATGAATTATAAAATAGTAAACGCAAAAATTTAGGGAAAGGTATCGTGTCTGTCAATGGATAATGAACAAGCTTTAGTGAAAAATAATATCTTAGATACTATCAATTCCCCTGCAGATGTGAAAAGGCTTTCTATACCGGAGCTTAAACAGCTGGCAGAAGAAATAAGACAATTTTTAATCAGAGTTATTTCTAAGACCGGCGGCCATTTGGCTCCTAATTTGGGTGTAGTGGAGCTGAGTTTGGCGTTGCACAGAGTTTTTTCTACGCCCAAAGATAAAATTGTCTTTGACGTAGGCCACCAGTCTTATATTCATAAAATTGTTACCGGCAGACGCGAGAAGTTTGCAACTTTGCGCCAGTACGGAGGAATTTCTGGTTTTCCCAAATGTACGGAAAGCGAGCACGACGCTTTTGGTACGGGACATTCCAGCACTTCTATTTCTGCGGCCTTGGGTATGGCTGTGGCCAGAGATTTACAGGGTGCAGATTATGATGTAGTAGCCGTTATCGGCGACGGTTCCATGACCGGCGGTATGGCTTTTGAAGCTTTGAACAACGCCGGTACGCTGCACAAAAAAATGATTGTGGTACTCAATGATAATGAAATGTCTATTTCTAAAAATGTTGGTGCCATGAGCGAATATCTTTATCAGCTGCGTACCGGAGAAACCTACAATAAAATTAAAAACGATTTAGAGAGCTGGCTGAAAAATGTTGATTTTGGCAGTGACGTGCTGAAAGCAATGCGCCGTTTAAAAGGCAGCGTAAAATATTTAATGGTGCCAACCTCTATTTTTGAAGAATTAGGCTTTACTTATTTGGGACCGGTTGACGGCCATGATGTTGAAGGCTTGATTGATGTATTGCAGGCTGCCAGAAAAATCAACGGGCCTGTAATGGTGCATGTGCTTACGAAAAAAGGCAAGGGCTATAAGCCTGCGGAGGAAAGTCCTAATAAATTTCATGGAACCGGCCCTTACGAAATAGCTACAGGTAAAAAAATTACCAATCCCGATGCACCTATAACCTATACTGAGGTTTTTGGCAAGACGATTACGGAATTGGCGGATACTGATAAAAAAATTGTTGGTATTACGGCGGCCATGCCGGACGGTACAGGACTTTCTACTTTTGCAAAGGCGCATCCGGAGAGATTTTTTGACGTGGGTATTGCGGAACAGCACGCAGTTACTTCGGCAGCCGGAATTGCTGCTGCGGGACTTAAGCCAGTGGCTGCCATTTATAGCTCTTTTTTGCAGCGTGCTTATGATTCTGTGCTGCACGATATTTGTATTCAAAACCTTCATGTTACTCTGTGCTTGGATAGAGCAGGCCTTGTAGGTGACGACGGTTATACCCATCACGGCGTTTTTGATTACGCTTATTTACGCAGTATTCCCAATATGACAATTATGGCTCCTAAGGATGAAAACGAGCTGCGTCACATGCTGAAAACAGCTGTTGATTTTGACGGACCTATCAGCATTCGTTATCCCAGAGGTAGTGGCTTGGGTGTAGATATTGTTGAACCGCTGCACACCTTGCCCATTGGTAAGGCGGAGGTGCTGCGAGAAGGTAAGGACGTATGTATTTTTGCCATTGGCAGCATGGTACAGAGCGCTTTAGACGCAGCGGCTGCTTTGGCAGAGCAGGGAATTAGCGCAGGCGTAGTAAATATGCGCTTTGTTAAACCTTTGGATACGGAGCTTTTGTTTAAGTGTGCAAAAAAATACGGCAAGCTTGTTACTCTAGAAGAAGGCGTGCTGGCCGGCGGCGTGGGCAGCGCCGTTTTAGAAGCGTTAAATAAGGAGCAGCTTTTGCAGCAATGCCGAGTGCTGACGCTGGGAATTCCTGATGAATTTGTGCTGCATGGCGATAAAAAATTATTATTTAGAGATTTGTCGTTGGATGTGCCGTCCATTGTTAAGCAGACTGCGGAGTTGGTGAAGGGGAAATAATGTGAAAAAAGAACGACTTGATGCCTTACTTATGAACAGAGCGCTGTTTGAAAGCCGCGCTAAGGCGCAGGCTGCCATTATGGCAGGGCAGGTGCTGGTGAATGAGCAGAAAATAGATAAGCCCGGCACGCCGGTAGCGCCGGACGTACAAATTCGCCTTTTAGGCAATAAGCTGCCCTTTGTCAGCCGCGGCGGTTTGAAACTTGCTAAAGCACTGCAAATTTTTCCTATCAGCGTTCAAGATAAAGTAGTAGCTGATATTGGCGCTTCCACCGGCGGCTTTACTGACTGCGCTTTGCAGAACGGAGCCGTTAAGGTTTACGCTATTGACGTTGGCTACGGACAGCTGGCGTGGAAGCTGCGCAGCGATCCGCGCGTAATCAACATGGAGCGTACCAATGTGCGCTATTTAGAGGCAGACAGCTTGCCGGAGCAAGTGGATGCAGCTACCATAGACGTGGCCTTTATTTCTTTGGATAAAATTTTGCCGGCGGTGCATAAAATTCTTAAAGCCGATGGTTTTGTTATTGCTCTAATCAAGCCGCAATTTGAGGCAGGCAAGGAAAATGTAGGAAAAAAAGGCGTGGTGCGTGACGCGCAAGTACATGAAGATGTTATCAACAGAGTGATTGCCTTTGCTAAAGAAGAAGGCTTTGGCATTGCCGGTTTAGATTTTTCTCCTATTAAAGGACCGGAAGGTAATATTGAATATCTGCTGCATTTAACCTTAGGCAATGACGACGCTGTCAGCGCTGAATATGTAGCGGAACTGGTAGGTCGCAGTCACGGTGATTTAGATAAAAAGGCAGAGAGCTAAGATGACAATAAAAAGATTAGCTATATTTCCTAATTTAAGTAAAGAAAAGGTTTGCATTGCTCTGCCGGAAATTGTGGAAATGTGCCGCGATTGGAATTTAGAGCCGCTTTTGCCTAAGAATATTGCGGAAGAATATGATTGCGCTGCCTATGACCAGCAAAATCCGGCGACATTGCAAAATCTTGATGCGGCGGTGAGCCTTGGCGGAGACGGTACGCTGCTGCAAATGGCGCGCTATACTGTTCCCGCGCAGGTGCCTGCTTTTGGTATAAATTTTGGTAAGCTGGGATTTTTAGCGGAAATTGATTTGCCTGGTATGCGCAAAGCCATCAGCAGACTTTCGCAAGGAAAGTACACTATTGAAGAACGTAAAATGCTGCAAGCCAGCGTAATATTTAAGAATAAAGTTTTGGCGACGACTCATGCTTTGAATGATTTGGTTTTGGCGAAAGGCATGTTCAGCAAGCTAGCACATTTAAATATGTATATTAACGGCAAGCCCTCCGGACGTTATGCGGCGGATGGTCTGATAATTTCTACAGCCACTGGTTCTACGGCATATTCTTTATCGGCGGGCGGGCCGTTGGTGATGCCGGAGCTGGATGTAAGTGTTATTACTCCTGTGTGCGCCCATTCGCTGGCGGCGCGAGCGCTGGTAATTCCGCTTTCGGAGTGTATTGAACTTAAAGCAGTACCGGGCAGCGAGGAAATGATGCTGGCCTGCGACGGAGAAAACGTCATAGAAGTGGATAACGGAACGTTGGTGCGGATTGAGAAAAGTCCCTACACCATGAAATTTATTCGTTTGACAAGCCGCGATTATTATCAGACCTGGCAGCAAAAGCTGATGCGCAATATATAAATGAAGAAAAGTTTAAGGATAAGCCAATGAGGTGATAAACAATGAAAATGACCAGACATGCAAAAATCAAAGAGATAATTGACAACAACAAAATAGAAACTCAAGAGGATTTAGCGTTAGCTTTGCGCCGTGAGGGTATCGAGGTTACCCAGGCCACGGTTTCCCGTGACATAAAGGAGTTGATGCTGGTGAAGGTGCCTGACGCTAATGGTCATTATCATTATGCTTATCCCAAGGAGCATGGCGTGATGCTGACTACGGAGCGCTTGGAGCGCACTTTTCATGATTCTATTGTCAGCGTGCGCGCTACGGAAAGCTGTTTGGTAGTAATTCATTCGCTGCCGGGCGCTGCGCAGGCTGTGGCTTTTGCTTTGGATTATATGAAATGGCCGGAAATTTTGGGAACTATTGCCGGCGACGACACTATTTTTGTAGCTGTAGAAAGTCGAGAAGGCGTTATGACTTTGCTCAAACGCTTGCAGGAATATCGCTAAGGCGGGTGAGTAAATGCTGCAATCTTTGCATGTTCATAATTTTGCCCTGTTAGAGGATGCTCACGTAGATTTTACGCCAGGCTTTAACGTGTTTACAGGCGAAACAGGCGCAGGTAAATCTATTTTAATTGATGCTTTTGGTATAGTTTTGGGCGGACGTGCTTCAGTAGATTATGTACGCAGTGGTACCGAAGGACTTTGGGTGCAGGCTGTTTTTGATATTGCAAATCAGGAGAATATCAAAAGCATTCTGCGGCAGCAAGGACTGGAGGCAGAGGACGATTTGTTTTTGAAAAGACAGATCAGCGCTGCCGGAAAAAGCCGCGCGCTTATCAATGGTGTGCAGGTGCCGCTTACTGTGTTGAAGCAAATCGGTGCTCAGCTGGTAGATATTCACGGACAGCACGAAAATCAGGCTTTGCTTAAAGCAGAAGCACCGCTGCTGGTTACCGACGCCTTTGGCGGAGCAGCTTTACAGAAAGCTTTTGCAAATTATAAAGAAAAATATGAGGTTTATGCTACGGCTAAGACGCATTTGGAGCAGCTGCAAAAGGATAATCAGGAACAGGATTTACTTATTGACCGCTATGCTTGGGAAATAAATGAGATTACTAACGCAAACCTAGTTGTGGGTGAAGAGGACGCTTTAGAGGATGAAGCGCGTTTGCTGCAAAATAGTGAAAGAATTATTAAAGCAGTTAATGCAGCCTATAATCAATTAGATGAAGCAGACGCAGTTTTATCGCGTTTGGCGAATGTGCGTGATGAATTGCAATACGCAGCTCGTTATGATGATAGGTTATCGGTCTTTGCCGAAGCGGTGGACAGCTCTTGGATAAATTTAGATGACTGCCGCGGCGAGCTGGCGGCTTATCTAAGCCGCAGTGATTTTAACGAAGAGCGAGCTATACAAGTGCAGGAGCGTTTAGATACAATTTATCGCCTGCAGAGAAAATATGGCGGCAGTACACCAGCCGTTTTGGAATATTTACGAGCGACAGAAATAAAGCTGGAGCAGCTGCAAAATATTGCTGATGCTTTGGATAAAGCGCACAAACAATTTGCTTTGTCCGTAGCGGAGCTTGAAAAAGCAGCGGCAGTTTTGACTAAGGAGCGTAAGCAAAGTGGTGCAGCTCTTGGCAAGCAAATTACAGCGCATATTCGTGATTTGGCCATGCCTAACGGTAATTTTCAAATCGCCTTTGCGCCTTTGGAGCGTTTTACGCCTATGGGCAAGGACGAAATCCGTTTTTTATTCAGCGCTAATTTAGGCGAGCCTTTGAACGATCTAGAAAAGGTAGCCTCTGGCGGTGAATTAAGCCGTATTGCTTTGGCAATGAAAACTGTGCTAATGGACAAGGGTCAGGTTGGCACCATGGTTTTTGACGAGATAGATACCGGCGTGGGCGGCGTTACGGCACAAAAAATGGCGGAAAAAATCGCTGCTATTGCTACGGTGGGACAGGTGCTGTGCATTACTCATCTGCCGCAGATTGCTGCCTTTGCCGATAATCACATTTATATTGAAAAGCAAAGTGCTAACGGACGAACGGCAACGGTACTTGTCGTTTTAGATTATAACGCGCGTTTGCAGGAATTGGTGCGCATGACTGCGGGTGATAGTGTTTCGCGCGCTGCTTATGAAAGCGCAGCGGAGCTTTTACAAAGTGCCCAGGCCGCCAAAAATAAGGTGATTGCAAATAAATGAGGTGGAGAAATGTTAAAAAAATTTCACGAGCCTGCTTTGGATGAAATTTATGTTGAGGGCAGCAATGAAGAAGTATTCAGCGGCCGTCTGCTAAAGGTACAGCGAGATCATGTAACACTGCCAAATGGCGCCGATACTACTCGCGAGTATATTAGTCATCCCGGAGCAGTGGCTATTGTGCCGGTTTTAGCTGACGGTCGAGTGGTTTTAGTGAAGCAATGCCGCTATCCGTTAGGCACATTGCTGTGGGAAATTCCGGCAGGCAAGCTAGATCATGGCGAAGCAGAGGACAAGGATGAATGTGCACGCCGTGAGCTGAGCGAAGAAACTGGCTACGAGGCGTTGCATTGGCAATATTTACTTAGTATTGCCACAACTCCAGGCTTTTCTGATGAAATTATACATTTATATAAAGCGTGGGGTTTGAAAAAATTTGCGCAGCATACAGATGCGGACGAATTTATTGGTGTGCAGGCATTTTCTCCTGATGAATTACGCGCAATGATTGTTGCGGGAGAACTGTATGATGCCAAATCTTTGTGTGCTTTGTACGCAGCAGGTGTTTTGTAGATGAATCCAGGTAAATTTGCTTCTTATGTAATACTTTTTACTGCGGTGTTCTTTTTGTCTACGTCCGGTATTTTTGCAAAACTGGCGCAGGCAGAAGCTGGCGTAATCGCATTTTATCGTTTATTATTGGCAACATTATTTTTGTTGCCTCTTCTTTTTTTCAAGAGGGAAAATCGCCGACAGCTTATAAATATTTCCGGAAGAAAGCTTGCGGCAGGAATGGTTTCTGGTATGGTTCTAGCAATTCATTATGTGTTGTGGTTTGAATCGTTGAAGCTAACCTCTGTTGCCAGTTCCGTTGTTTTAGTAACCTTGCAGCCCTTGTTTACTATTTTGGGAAGTTATGTACTGTGGCATGAGCGGTGCAACAAAGGTGCTTTAATAGGATGCTTGGTGGCCATTGGCGGCAGTGTGGTAATTGGCTGGGGCGATTTTGCTATTGGCTGGCAAGCATTTTTGGGAGATTTAATGGCGTTGGCAGCGGCAGCCGTGATTGCAGGCTATTTTCTGATTGGGCAGGAGCTTCGGCGCAGTTTAGGTGTAATTACCTATTCCGTGTTGGGGTATGGCAGCGGCGCTGTGTTTTTAGGTGTTTATAATTTACTTTGCGGCAACAATTTTACAGGCTATAGTGTTAATACTTGGCTCAATTTTTTAGGCTTGGCTTTGGTATCTACTATTTTGGGGCAGTTGATTTTTAATTGGCTGTTAAAGTGGTTATCAGCAACTGTTATTTCTATGAGCATTTTGGGTGAAACTGTCGGTACTTGTTTGTTAGGATATTTTATTTTGCACGAGCTGGTGAGTGGTCAGCAGCTAGTTGGTATTTTGACAATTATTGTGGGTATAGGAATTTTTCTGTATCAAAAGGATAGATGAAAGGGGAGAGCGCAATGAAAAATATTTTTAAAAGCGGTTCAGTATTAGCGGCAGCCTGTGTATTGGTGGCAAGCTTTTGTTATACTGCGGAAGCTGCTGTGTTTAATAAGGAAGTAAAAACAGAGCAAGGCGTAGTTTTCGGCGCATATGATGATAAACACCATGTTGTGGAATGGTTAGGGGTTCCTTACGCGGCTCCTGCGGTAGGCGAAAATCGTTGGCGTGCGCCGCAGCCTGCGCAAAAAAGAAAAGCCGTTTTAGACTGTACTAAAGCAGCTTCGGTAAATATGCAAACCAAAAACGGTAAAGTTATTGGCGAAGAAGGTGTGCTGACACTGGATATTGTGCGTCCCGATACAGATGAAAAGAAGCTGCCTGTTATGGTTTTTGTGCACGGAGGCAATAATCAAACCAGCAACAGCCGTTTGTGGCAGGGAAATAAATTTGCACAAGAGGCCAACGTGGTTTACGTTTCTCTGCAATATCGCTTAGGAGTTTTGGGTTTCAATAATTTACCAGCGCTGCAAAGAGGCAGCAATCTGGAAGAAAGCGGCAATTACGGACTGCTGGATCAGGCGGCAGCTTTAGATTGGGTTAAACAAAATATTAGACGCTTCGGTGGCGATGAAAATAACATTACGGTTTCCGGATTTTCTGCCGGCGGACGCGACGTGCTGGCTATGCTTATCTCTCCTGCATTTAAGGATAAATTTCACAAGGCGATTTCTTTCAGCGGCGGTTTAACCGTTGCCGATCCGGTGCAGAGCCGCGAAATTTTGGCTGAAAAGCTTGCTCCTTTGGCGGTGGAGGATGCTCAAGCAGATGATGTAATTTTTGCGAAAAATTGGTTGCTCAGCGAAAATGGCAAAGAGCAAAAAGCCGTGCGCAATTATTTGAACAATGTCAAAGCCGAGCGTTTAGCTCCGATTATGTCAGGCGCAGTCATTCGCATGAAGGCTTTTCCTCATTTGTATGCCGACGGTGAGTTGCTGCCTAAGGAAGGCTTTAACAATAAACATTATAACAGCGTGCCTTTGTTGCTTTTGTCCAGCAGTGATGAGTTCAGTTCCTTTGCAGCGCGCGATAAATTTTTCCAAGAGCGTTTGGATAAAATAAATTCAGATGAGCAAACCACGCGAGAGTTTCGTTTTGCCAATAAATATGGCAGTAAATTATATTCCTTGTTCAACGGTCAGGAAGCTGCCGAAAAAATATATCCTCATTATAAAGAAGATATTTACGTTTGCTGCTTTGACTTTGGACACAGCAACGAGGTAGTAGGCGAGGAATATAGAACGCGCAACGGTGCTTTTCACGGCGTATTTTTACCTTTTATTACTGACCAAGCTTATCCCTTTACCCAAAATACCGATGCGTTTCAGGTTAAAGGCGCGCAGGATTTGAGCAAAGCTTTTATTGCGTCGTTGGCGGCGTTTATGCGTAACGGTAATCCTAATACTGTTTTACTGGGAAATACTTGGAACAAGTGGAATCCTGATTATCGTCCGGAGATGATTTTTGACGCCAATCGTTCGCAAGCGCGCATTTACAGCGTCAACAGCCGCGTAAGCTATGAAGGCATACTTGCTGAATTAGATAATGATAAAACTATCAGCGAAGAAAGTAAAAATTATATTATTAAAAACGTCCTTAACGGTCGTTGGTTCAGCGGCAGATTAGATGTGAAATATGCAGGCGGAGGAGAATGAAGTAATTTATAATAACAATTGACATCATCTTTGCTCTTATGGACAAAAAATATTTTAAGGTATAGTAACGTATCTAATGTCATATTTATTTTTGAGCAGATACCACAAAACTGAATAAAAATTTTATTGTTTAATTTACAAAAATAAAAGTCAAGGGCATGTGGAAATTTTCACAAGCTCTTGACTTTTTTATTGCAGAAATTATTTGGAGTAAAATGGAGTAACAGTGTTAGTTAGATACCTAAAAAAGGCAACAAAAAAGCGGTTCATCTTTTGATGAACCGCATATTTGCTATGGTGCCGAAGGCCGGACTCGAACCGGCACGAGCGTGAACCCGCTTGATTTTGAGTCAAGTGCGTCTGCCAATTCCGCCACTTCGGCGTTTCCAAGGTTCCGATTCGCTCGGAACAAGTAATATTATACTAGGTAGGTATCTATTTGTCAATAGCTTTTTTAATTTTTTTCAAGAAATTTTTGATGAAGAAATTTTTCTTATTTTCCCAGCAGCGCTTTCAGTTCGCGCAGCTTTTCCGCAAATTTTTGCAGTGTTACCGTAACTGGTTGAGGCGTGTTCAAATCAACGCCAGCAGCTTTAAGAATATTTAAGGAATATTCACTGCCACCGGCCTTTAAGAAGCCAAGGTATTTTTCTACAGCCTGCGGTTCCTTGTTTAAAATTGCAGTGGCAAAAGCAGTTGCGGCGCTGTAGCCAGTAGCGTATTTGTAAACGTAGAAGGGAGTGTAGAAATGCGGAATGCGCGACCATTCACTGGCGAGCTCTTTATCAACAGTTAATGCTTTACCATAATATTGTTGGTTGCTCTCTAGCCAATAATTTTCCAGTTTTTCGGCTTGCAAGGAACGGCCGGCAGTAATTTCGCCATGAATATATTTTTCAAACTCAGCAAATTGTACTTGACGATAAACCGTTGTACGCACAGCTTCTAAAAATTGGTTTAATAGATAAATTTTTTGTTCATCATTAGCGTGTTTAAGGGTATATTCCAACAGTAAATTTTCGTTGGTGGTGGAAGCTACTTCGGCACAGAATATGGTATAGTCAGAATTTACATAGGTTTGGTTTTGCGCGCTGTAATAGCTGTGCAGTGCGTGCCCCATTTCGTGAGCAATAGTAGAAATGCTGCTGTAACGCTTTTGATAGTTGAGCAGAACATAAGGATGAATGCCGTAAACTCCCCAGGAATAAGCTCCGGAACGTTTGCCTTTGTTTTCGTAAACATCTATCCAGCCATTGGTAAAGCCTTTGTGCAGATTGGCAATATAATCTTCTCCCAAAGGCGCCAAAGCTGCTTCGACTTTTTCGCAGGCTTCGGGGAAGGAGCAGGCAAAGGAATCTGCCGCATGGGAAAGAGGAACGTAAATATCATAGGGATGCAGCTCGTCATAACCGAGAACATCTTTTTTCAGCTGCATATATTCGTGCAGCGGAGCTAAATTATCGTGGACGGTTTGAATTAAGCCGTCATATAAGCCGACAGGAATATTATCGTCTGCTAAGCAGGAATCAAGCGTGTCCTTGTAATTATGAACAGAAGCGTAAAAATAAGCGCTGCGGGCGCTGCCGGTGAGCGTGGCGGCCAGCGTATTGCGGAACTTGTGATAGGTTCCCATAAGTGTTTGAAAAGAATTTTTGCGCAGTTCACGGTCGGGCGAGGACATATTCAAAATATAAGTTCCCTCGCTTACAATGGCAGGCTTGCCTTCGCCGTCAGTAATAGGCGGAAATTCCATATCCGCGCTGACCAAAGCGCGAAAAGCATTAGCGGCGGATTGGGTAGCCAAATGACTTTGGGCGAACAGCGCTTCCTGTTCGGCGCTCAAAACGTGGTCGGCAAGGCGCATCAGATTAGCGATGTAAAATTTATATTCGCTAAGCGCAGGTTCGCTGTTCAGCATGGCAGCAACTTTTTCTTTGCCCAGCGCCAGTATTTCAGGCTCAATAAATGAATTTGCGTTTTGAAATGCGGCTACAAGGCCTTCTGCTTCGCCGGATAAAGCCTGCATGTGCTGGTCAGTATTATCTGCGTCCTGCTGCAAGCGCGCATAAGCATAAATTTTGTCTAGGATTTGCGCCAACTTATCTTGCAGATGCAGTGCTTCATAAAGAGCGTGTGACGTAGTTATTTTGCCCTTCATGTTTTGCAAGTCAGGCAATTGTGCTTTAAATTCTGCGCAAGCCTGCTGCCAGGCTTTTTCATCAGCATAAATATCTTGAACGTGCCATTTGTATTCCAAAGGAATATCCTTGCGGCTTACATTGCTGCCGTGGGCGGGAATAGATATATTTTTCTCTGTCATTAGTGTCAACTCCTTGCAAAAATCAGTAGCATACTTTATTATTATAGCATAAAAAGAAAAGCTTTTTGTGAGCTATTTTTGTAGATATTAAGAAATTGAGGCGTGAAGATGCGTGTACTTTTAACAGCAATCAACAGTAAATATATTCATACAGGATTAGGACTGCGTTATGTAAGCGAATATGCCAAAGCGCAGGGGCATGAAGTGGAGCTATTGGAGGAAACTATCAACTCCCAAATTCTGGACGTTTTGGAGAAAGTAATGCTAGCCAAAGCAGAAGTCTATGGATTTTCTGTACATATTTGGAATAAGACTTTTGTAATGCGTTTAATAGCCATGCTGCGCAAGCTAAAACCTGAGGCAATAATTGTAGTTGGCGGGCCTGAGGTTGCCTTTGACGCGGAGCGAATTTTTTGTGAGCATCCATCAATTGATTATATTGTGCAGGGAGAAGGTGAAATTTGCTTTAGCGAGTTACTTGACAGTTTGAAGAAGCATGAAGCTGTACCAAAACACATTGCTTTTAAAACTGATGCCGGCGTTTGTCTTAACGGCGGTGTAACGGTAATAGATGATTTAAGTGTATTGCCGTTTCCGTATCCTGATTTAGAAAATATTATAGTAGACCATAAAATTGTATATTACGAATGTACTCGCGGCTGCCCCTTTAACTGTGCGTATTGCTTATCGGGTATTTCTCGCAGTGTACGCAGACGACCGCTGAAACTGGTGCTGAAAGATTTAGATAGATTTATTACTGCTGGAGTGCCTTTAGTAAAATTTGTCGATCGTACCTATAATTTAGATGAAAATTATTTTCTGCCGATTATGCAGCATCTTGCTGAGGAGGACACTAAGGCGACTTTCCATTTTGAAATTAAAGCAGATATTCTTTCTGAACGGGTACTGGATTTTTTAGCAACTGTGCCTAAAGGACGCTTTCAAATGGAGATAGGTATTCAAAGCACTCATCAACCGACTTTGGCTGCTATAAACAGACAGGATAATTGGCAGCGTTTGGCATATAATGTAAAGCGCTTGCTGTCCTTTAAAAATATGCACATTCATGTTGATTTGATTGCCGGCCTGCCCTATGAGGATTTGCCTACTTTTGGTAAGTCTTTTGATGATGTTTATAGCTTGGGCGCGCATATGCTGCAGCTGGGATTTTTAAAGGTTTTACCAGGTACACAAATGCAGGAACAAGGGCAAGAGCATGAATTGTTGTATATGGATGAGCCTCCCTATGAAATTTTGGCTACGAAATATATGCCTTACGCAGATATGCAGTTTTTAAAACGCTTAGAAAATGTGCTGGATCAAACTGGTAACAGCGGCATTTTTACTAATATTCTGCGGGCTTTGATAGAATATGAAAAAAGCACTCCGTTTGCATTTTACAGTAAGCTGACTAATTGGTGGGTAGAAAAGGGGTATTATCCGCAAACTCACAATGCTAAAGGCGTGGCGGAGATTTTACTAAACTATATAGAAGAAAATTGTGCAGAAGAGGCTGGGGTACTGAAAGAAATTTTGCGTTACGACGTATTTGTCGGCATTCCTAGCTGGCGACCTAAAGAATTAGATTGGCAAAGCGAGAAAATTTTTGATAAAGTTTCTGCCTTTTGGCGCAACGAGGAGCAGGTTTTGCAAATTATTCCTACGTATACATTTAGCAGCTGGAGGCAGATAAATAAAAACTATCCCATAGAATATTTTCGGTACCACTGGCAAACCGGTGAAGAAGGAAGTTATTATGTAATGCTTAACAACACAGGAACTGAAAAAGAGATAGTGGAATTATCGTGGTTAGATGTTTTTGCCAAAGAAAATCAGTAAGGTTTTCATAAATTTTTGAAGCTCTAAAGCTTGTATACAAGATACTTTTTATGGCAACGGTGCCAAGTGTTTAAATAAAATTGTTAAAAAAGTTACGAAAAAAGTGTTGACAGCATTAGGACGCTGTGGTATTATATACAAGTCGAAGCGATACGGCAACAAATTAAAGCCAAAATCGCTAGACAAAAAAGGATTTGGCAAAGAAGATAACAATTTATCGAAGCCAAAAAGATGAACCTTGAAAACTGAACAATTAACCTAAAAAAGCGAATGTGCGGGTCGAGCGCGAAAGCGCACGAC